>ERZ779669.478-NODE-478-length-23986-cov-26.116251_pt1 | contig 23986 bp, 27 predicted proteins | sample MGYA00511372_ERZ779669 | MGnify/ENA primary metagenome ERZ779669 (study PRJEB29588, sample SAMEA1967891) | human gut metagenome | biome: human gut; feature: human-associated habitat; material: faeces | place: Denmark | collected 2008/2010 ... | reverse complement strand
GCGGGTTAGCCGTACCAGTATTTTTGAATAAAGTTTTGATTTTCTAAAATTTAACTATCAAGCGGTGGTTTACGGATTAAGCACTAGAGAATATGATACATATTCATATTGCTTTTCCATTTCACTACACATATTCATTCTCTATAATACTAATATTTATAAAAGATGAAAGAAAATACCAATAACAATAATCTAAGCCATAGGACATTCCAATATCTGAGTATGCAATAAATCCAAGAACATGAGCCTGGTATAAACCGGAGAAGTTTCCGGAAAATGCTGTTCTGCTCTTTCTAATTCCTCTGTGGCATATAGATACTTGAACTTGTTGCGCTCATAAAAGCTAAGAACTTTTGGCTGATTATATGCATCAACAACCAAGAATCTACATCATGTTTTGTTATCCTCCTGTACAAACCACGTCTTGATAAAGTTCATCACTTGTTGACCAACTAAGAAATTTCGTCCTTGATATTTCTTATTAACCCCTAGTCTTCCCAATAATACGGCAGGATAAGTACGAAGATGTTTTTGACCTGGTATAGTTCGTTGAACCTTATTAGCAGAAGGCTTTGGAATAAAAGTTGTTTTTACACTATCATTTGATACAGTAAAGAATGCAACGATTTCAGAAAACTCACCTTCATTGTTGACAAAGCAATAAGTCTTACCAAGTCGCTCTTGAGCATACAACAAGGCATTGTGATGAAAGAAGTCTTCCAAATCTTTATCTCCTTCAGTTTCACCACAACAAAAAGGCAAAGATGCAAGTTCTGCGGTCAAAGGCATGAAGTCGCATCTTTCCATAATATCAAATTGATAATTATTCACCAGCCAATTTTATTAAAGAGGAAGTTTAATCTTTACATTTTTTGAGCGTTCCATCATACGACGGATAGCATCTTGTGCACCTTCAGGAATCACAGTTGTGGCAGTATTTCTACTACTCTCTGCAATCTCTATAAAGCGCTCTGCAACATCACCTGTCAATACAGGAATTGTTTTAATAGCTATTGCCATAATCTTATCTCCTATTATTTAGTTTATATAATTTGCCGCCAAAATTACGCTTTTTTCTCGAAACCACCAAGAAAATAACAAGAAATCTGTAAGTTATCAGCAAATAACCACGAAATCAACCATAAACTATAAACTGCTATTCCCCGGCGGTCCCATCCCGCACAACCATGGCGAGGGCTTTGATGCCCCGCCAACCTTAGAGCGTAGCGGTTCCGAGCACCGGAGGGCGGTTACATCCTCTCTCTTCGGGCAAGAGAGAGGCTTGGTGAGAGATGTAGCATACCTATTCCACATCCTACCACACTACCTAGCGTATTATGAAACAAATCATCGAATTCACACAAGCCTCGATTGAAAAACAGTTGTGAAAGTTCTATGCAGGCAGAGAATGCAGCACCGAATAAGAATGATTTTAGCAATGCATTCTTAGTACAGATGAAACTTAGCAGGAACCCAAAAGGAATGCCTAGTGCAACATTGAGTAGATTCTCTTCTATCAATTCTTTCTGCCCATCAGCAATGGCCACATAACTCCAGAAAGGAGTAAGCTTATACATATATGTATCTCCCGATGTTCTATAAATTACTGTCGAACCCAATATGAGAAACATATACTCAATAAGCAAAGTGGTCATTACACCGATTCTTGCTCCTTTGAGATTCTTAGCAAATGCAAATACCAAAACGATAATGCCGCTCATTACCAGAAATGACAACTGCACAACCATATTAGGTATGTCTTTTGAAACATCAGCCAAATGCTCAATAGAATACTCTACAGGATTACTCATTGCAAACATCATGATTAGAGATTAAGCACCATTCCCCATGCGGTCCCAGCCCGCACACCTGGCGAGGGCTTTGATGCCCCGCCAACCTAAGAGCGTAGCGGTTCCGAGCACCTGAGGGCGGTTTTCCCCCTCGCTCCTGAGGAGAGAGGGCTGGGGTGAGAGGTGGAGCCTTCCTAAAGGGTAAGGAAGGACGGGTAGGTTTTCGAAAAAAACTATTCTTTCACAATCACTTCAAATGTCTTGAAGATAAGCTTTATGTCATACCAGAAGCTGGCATTCTTTACATACTCCAGATAGAGCTTGATCTTCTCCTGCATGATTACATGGATGTAATAATCCTCAGGATCAGCAGCCTTCTCCATTAACTCATTCTCATTTCTAAACTTGATGCTGGCAGGGTCAGTGATTCCAGGTCTTACATCCAGCACATGCATTTGCTCAGGAGTCCAATAGTTTACATAGTGACGAACCTCAGGTCTAGGCCCCACCAGACTCATATCACCAATAAAGACATTAATCAGCTGAGGTAGCTCATCAAACTTGTACTTTCTGATGTAATAACCCGAACGGGTTACTCTTGGATCTCTACCTCCGATGGTGACCAAGGAACCCTTATCAGCCCCTACTCTCATCGAGCGGAACTTGAAAATGCGGAAATCCCTGTTATGTCTTCCCACTCTCACCTGGCGGTAGAACACAGGTCCCTTGCTATCCAACTTGATCCAGACAGCTAAAATCAAAAGAAGCGGACTCAAAACAATGAGTCCGCATCCTGATGCAATGATATCAAATAATCTTTTCATAAAATCTTACTTCACGCATTCCTTGAAACACTCGATTACATACTCCAAGTCCTCATTCGTCATCTTGGTGTTCAGAGGCAGAGTAATCTCATTCTCAAACATGTGGAAAGCATTTGGGAAATCCTTGATGTCGAATCCCAACTTCTTGTAGGCTGTCATCATAGGCAGTGGCTTGTAATGTACATTGGTAGCCACGCCACGCTCTGCCATCATCTCAATCACCTTGTTTGTTTCCTCACGAGTCTTACCCAAGAGGCGAACGATATAGAGATGACCGGAAGAAGTATGTTCCTCGTTATAGTGAGGCAATACAGCCACATTCATGTCCTTAAATGCCTCATTGTAACGCTCAATCATCTGACGACGACGCTCCAACATACCTTTATATCGGTTCATCTGAACCAGACCGATGGCAGCCACCACGTCTGTCATATTACACTTATACCAAGTACCTATGATGTCATACTCCCAGGCGCCCAATTTAGTCTTAGCCAAGGCATCCTTGTTCTGACCATGCAAGCTCAGCAACTGAGCCTTGCGATACAGATTCTCGTTCCAGGTCTCACCCTCTATCTCAGGCACACCGCTGAAGGTATTCTCAGGATTCTTATCCAAATCCTTCACCACCTTCTCTTTACCGAAAGGAAGATTCCAAGACAAGGCACCGCCCTCAGCTGTGGTGAAGTTCTTGACAGCATGGAAACTGAATGAAGAGAAGTCAGCGATGCTACCCACCATCTTTCCATGACGTGAAGCACCGAAGGCATGGGCTGCATCACAGCAAACAGCGATACGACCAATCTTCTTCTGAAGATCAGTTTTAGGAGTAAACATCTCCTTCTTGCTTTCCACAATAGCGAAGATACGGTCATAATCACACGGGATACCACCGAGATCCACAGGAATCACCGCCTTGGTTTTAGGAGTGATAGCCTTCTCCAAAGCCTCATAATCCATTTCAAGACAATCCTTCTGTACATCTACGAAGACGACAGTTGCTCCCACGTGCTCCACTACAGAAGCACTCGCTGTATAAGTATAAGCAGGAACGACAACTTCATCCCCCTCGCCTACGCCGAGCAATCTGAGAGCCATCTCAGCACAAGCAGTCTGCGAGTTAAGACATACAGCCTTCTCTACACCGACAAACTCAGCCACTTCCTTTTCCAATTTCTTAGTACGAGGTCCAGTAGTAATCCATCCACTCAAAATGGCATCACGCACCTCACTAGCCTCTGCCTCCGTCATATCAGGTGGAGAGAAAGGCACATTTCTTCTTTTCAAATCTGTACTCATAATATTTGATTTTTTTTATTTTTTCAACTTTCTTCCAGTAAAGAAACCAACAATGGTTCCCCAACCATATGAAAAATGGACACAGAAGAACATAACAAAGAGTGGAAGCAAGAACTTCCAACCATGCTCTTTTGCCGCTAGCAAAGAAGCAACAAAATCACATAGAAAATATAAGCATAATCCTGCTAACAGCAGATAAACAAAAGGTAAGAACACTAAAGACAAAATGGTTCCACCTATAATTCCTACAACAAAGATCAATGGTATCATATGGCGAAGGCCAATTGAATCCCTATCTACATAGAACAAATGCCCAATTGATTCCCCATTAGCGTACATCTGCCGACATGATGCCTTCAATGTTGGACGAGCATAATAAGAACTTACTATTTCCGGATTGAAAAATACTTTATATCCAGCTTTTCGTATACGAGAATTATACTCATTATCCTCTGCTCTTGGGAGATCTTCACGCATACCGCCAACCTTCTCGAAAACTGTACGTGGAAATGCCCCAAAAGGTACAGAATCTACAAAATCAGGTTTAACTCCAACACGAAAAGCAGAACCACCAATACCAAAACGAGAATAATTTAAAATAGCATTAGTATTAGCCCATAGCGTATCATTAAATGGCAAAATTTTACAACGTCCACCAACATTACCTATTTGAGTATCGTTTTGCAGTCCAGCAATGCATTTTTCAATATAATCCTTATTATAGAGCGCATGAGCATCTAAACGAACTATATAAGGAGCATCCGAATTTTCCACACCTATATTAAACGCAATAGACTGAATGCGTCCTGGGTTATGGATAAAACGAATATTTATATATTTTCTTCCATACTCTTCAACTATCTCTCGTGTTCGATCATTACTTCCGCCATCAACAACCATTACATCCATATCTCTAAATGGATAAGACTGTTCTATAACAGAATCTAAGCAACGAGCTATAAATTTTTCCTCGTTAAGAGTTGGAATGATTACCGCAACTTTGTATTCCATATTCTAACGTTTTCCTAATAATATTCTAATTTTATGCTGCAGACTAGTTGGAACCCGACTCCAAATTAGATAAGAAAATTTAAAGTCATGTTTTTTCCAATAATTATCAACATCTGCCCAGTTTTTATTCTTCGCCCATTCTGCTAAAATTGCAGTTCGCTTTTCAGTATGCCTAGAAGGATGATTTAAAGGTTCATTACCATCTTTTATATCCTCATAAGACACCTGATATTTTTCGATTTTGCAATTATCTACTATGCTTTTACCTTTTTCATTATTGATGATGAGACAAGAAACACCTTTTTCTATATCAATCAAGTTTTTTAGGTCTGGTCTTCTATTCACAACACCCCAAAAATCACCAATAGTAATATCAGCAACACGTTCTGGTTTTGCATAAGGGCATACATAACAAGATTCTCGGTACGTTTCTCCCTCCAAGAAATATGTCATATAAGACGATAAACGGTGATTGATTTTTTTCGTCTTACCATTATTTAATTCAAGAAGATTATTAAATGTCCACCCTTGTCTTTTATCTCTAAAGATCATTTTCTTTATTGAAGCTCTAGAGTGAAGATCTAAATAAGAATGCAACATTTCTACATTAGGTACACCATGACATATTACCTCAACCGTAAGAAGATTCTCATTATTTTTTGTGAAACGTTTTACCGCTGCGACTTGACAAGGTGTACCGGAAAATAGGACTTTCTTACCTTTCTGTAAAACTTCTGCAACATCCTTATACACACCCTCGGTGTTACTTTGGACATATTTAGAACCATACATTTGTTTTACTACTTGAATATTTGAAGTAAGAACATGACGGGGAGTAAGTTGTTCATCCATAATGCAACCTGCTACCATCCATCCTTTTGAAATAAGTTGCTCTGCAATTGCAGCAAACACACCTCCAGAAGAAGATAGTATTAACTTTTCTTCATCAGAACGTATCGCTGCAGCTGTCAAAATAGGATGAGACAAGGCTTCAGGATTTTCTATAATGCATTTTTTAGTACATAGCCCACAATCAATGCATAATGAATCATCAATTACAGGACGCATATAGCCTAAATCATCGGATTGCATTGTAATGCAATTCTTTGGGCAACAAGCAACACACAGAGCACAGCCAGAACAATCTTTGCTCTCGAAATCAGTAACTCTTTTATTTCTGAAACTCATGTTGTACAATTTATATTAGTCAATTTGACAAGCAGCTAAAGATTCTTTTAAATACTTCCTTGCTACTTCTCTTTCTGATTTAAGTATAAAATCTGATTTTTCAAAATCTACATTTATATCTAACATCGATTCCATAGCAGGCTCATATCGCTCTAATAGTTGAAGCATCTTCAACAATGATACAACACGACTACTTTGAGAATGAGCAGAACCGTAATTTCTATCAAAGACATAGAATGGAGTATGAAGATTAATAGAGAATGCTGTACCATGGAAAGAATCTGTTACTACATAAGTAGCATTATCCACTAAACGCAGAAAGTCAAGTGGACCTGCGGGAACAATCATATCAGCATAGTTCATATCTTCATGCTCATAAGGTATAGCAATTACCTTACAATTCAATTTGTCTTTCAATAAAGAAATACAACTCTTTGCCTTTTCCGAAGGAGAATCAAGAAAATATGCCAATATATAAACTTCTTCCTGAGAAGGAATCTGTAATTTATGTCTCCAGGTGTCACCATCAAGCAAAAGCGTAGGATCCAACAAGTGCAAAGCCTTGCGCCCACATAGTTTCTGTATTAATTTAACGCCGCTATCTTCTCGTACAGAAAGAAATCTAACTTCTGAAATCCATTTACGCAACTTTTTTATATTATATTTTGCCACAAAGTCATGCCCTAAACTAGTTGCAAATGAAATACGCTTCTTTTGGGGAGCAAATCGCAGATAATACATAGGGTCAACATATAAAGAAGTTGGATTCCAGAGTTGGTCACTTCCAGCAATAGAAGCAACTGCTGACTTAGCCTCCTTCTTTAAAGCTTTCCATGTCATGCATTGGGGTTTCAAATATCGTGCAGTAAATTCTTCAAATCTTAACTTAGAATCTCCGAATATACTTTTTTGATAAGAACTTCTATAAGCTTTAATAGTCCTAGTGTCAAAGGTTTGCAACGTGCGGAACAAAATAGTAAATAATTTGCCCATTCGAACGTCTCTACCCTTTACTAAGCTTTTACGTTCTATCAATTCACAATTATACCCCAAGTTCTCAACTAAGACCTTCGTCGCAAAAGTCTGAAGACTCGAACCAAAATTAAAGCCAGAGAAGAGTGTCGTCAATAAGACATTATCCTTTAAAGGCATATTTTTATTCATACAAGATTACTTTTTTCTATTATGAACATTTCTGTAATAACGGACAAAACACATAGGAACCAACCCTTTAACATACCAATTGACATAACTCTTAATACAGTAAATATAATATAAAGGCTTACTCTTGATATGTTTTTTATATTTCAATACAGTATCTGTTAATTCCTTCTTTGATCTGTTGTTGGACGCACCACCATCAGACATATTTGAGAGAACTTTTGGAATAAAATGAACTGGTACTCTATTCTCATAGCATCTCAATATAAAATCCGCATCAGCTTTCAGTTTAAAATTAACATCAAATAGACCAATGGTATCATATACGAATCTAGGAACGAAAGTTGCGGGATGATTCAATCCCATTTCAAAATTTCTGGATTTTGATTCATATATTCTTGGGGATGTTGGATATAACTGAGTTGAACCAGAGGAATAATGAAATAAAATCTCACCTGCTATAATAGTTCTATTTGAATGCTCACAATAACGATTTTCCTCCCATACAGTTTGAAGCGTATCAGCCTCCAACCAATCGTCACTATTCACAATGCCAATAATTGTTCCTTCCGAACGAAGAATACCCTTATTCATAGCATCATAAATACCCTTATCACTTTCACTTTTCCATTTTAAGCGTCCTTGAAAATGAGGTTCATATTCTTTTATGATGTCAATAGTTGTATCACTTGAACCACCATCAACAATGATATACTCATAATCTAAGAAGTTTTGGTTCAAAATGGATTTGATTGTACGCTCAATAGTAGTAGCACTATTAAAGCATACAGTTATTATCGAAAAAAATGGTTTATTATTCATAATTGTTGGTTTGTAAAAATTTACATTTCATAACAATATAATTGTTTACACAAAATATTATTAACACAAAGAAACAGTTGATTCATTAATTTTAATAGTCGAAATGCAGTCTGGCAATATTTCAACTGCGATATCAGATCTCTACGCTTTACTTTTTGTATATGCTTCTAAAAAATCTGAAACATTCGAGAATTTTTCCACATTCTCTTTTATTTTTTCTTGTGCCCAAAACCACCATTTCAATTGAAGCAATTCAGATATTTCTGAATCAGAAAATCTTTTTCTGATAATCTTTGCAGGTACTCCTCCAACTATAGAATATGGAGGTATGTCCTTAACAACGATACTGCCTGCGGCAATGATTGCCCCATCACCAATTGTAACCCCTTCTAAAATGCAAACATGATTACCTATCCAAACATCATTACCAATATCCAAAGAATGCCCATCTTCTGTCGTTTTATGTTCGATAAAACTTGTGAAGTTGACATAACTAAAACGAACAGGAGTTTCTTTCGAATAAAAAACAGGATGAGTTGACACATAATTCCTAGTTGGATGAGTGCCTGAAATTATTTCTACATTAGAGGATATAGAACAAAAATTGCCAATATGCGTATTGGTAAATACGCAATTATTTCCAATATAAGAGAACCTACCGATACTAGATTTCTCTATTATACAATTACGCCCAATTTTATTATAGCCCCCAAAAGATGTTTGTCTATCAATTCTAGAAAAAGGAGTTACTGAAACAGTTGACTTAAACATACAACAAAGTAAGCCCCATAAATATTCTACTAAAATATACATATCTTATACACCTCTTTTAAATGCATCAATAAATGAATTTGGAGTCATATTAACGATTTCAATACCACCTAAATAAGTAGAAAAACGTTGTAGGTCATGATAAGCCTCAAACGTAATAGCTAGAGTTCTTAATATAGTTGGCATATCATATATTTCACCATCCATGCGGTACCATGGTTTTAATTGAACTTCATTATTATCATAAAAATGAACGTCCTTCAGACAAACCCTATTTTCTTTATCTACAGAAAGCAGATTTAGCCAGGAATGCTCAACCCCATAAAGCTCAATCTGCTTATATCCATCCATTAACAAATCGTAAATTGCTGCTACTAATACATTTTGAGCAGGCGGTGCAGCCATTCCATATTTAAAAACACGATTTCTAAGCCAACCAATCCTCATTCCTAGCTTAAGCCCAGAGGGATGCCATTTGACGAGAATATTATCATTAGATTTTACCAATGATTTAGCAAGTGCAAAACTATCATAAGAGACAAACCAAATCATTTTCCAATTTACATCTAAAAGCCGCGAAACACATTCATTATGTTTATTCAAATAATCTCCAACAAACAAAGGATCCACAGTTATAAAATACTTTGGCTTAATTTTAAAAAAGAAATCAGACATTAAAGAATGATTGACACAACAATAATCACAATCATCTTTAGTATTCAATGCTTCATTTTTTAAAGATGGCCCATTACCAAATATTTTAATTTCTTTTGCTTGGGGACTTAACATTCTTTTAAAAGAAAATTCTTTTCTAACAGCTTTTAACAAAAGCCACTCTAAAAGAATCATAAATGACGAGCAAAATAATTTTATTTTTTTTATTCTATTTTTCATAATTTATAACAGTTTTAATATTTGCGGGATTTTTGTTTTATCAGAAATCAATATAATATACTTATTTTTGACCAAAAAAGGTAAAAACAAGAATGTATAAAATATATAATCATGATTAGAAACAATGCACGCATCAAAAAACATACGAGCCATTAAAATAAGCATAAGTATCATAATATTCCACCTTTTCTGTTTCATATACTTCTTCATAGAAGCAAAAATAACATACACTAAGGTTATAAATCCAATAATTCCCATTCGATGATGAAAATTCAGAAAAGAATTATGAGGATTACCTGCATACTGTTTAATAATTGGAAAATGAGCGGAATCACACCCTAAAAGGAAGCCTGGGAAATCCATATACCTAAAATAAGCACTCCATATACTAGATCTTGAAGATTCTACTCCTTCACTTAAGCGAGACATCTCATAATAACCCAGCAAAAAGTCAGAGAAGAACAAACATACTGACAACAACAACAACAATATTAAACAATTTATTTTAGTATTACCAGTATTTTTAAAGACACAAAACAAACTAAGTAAAATCATAATACCAAAAGAAGAACGCCCATCCAAACAATATGTAAAAAAGACACCAACGAATGGGAGCAAGAGCGGTAAACGTTTGTACAATCTATATTTATTTAATCCATAAAAAACAGTATAAGCAACAATTAAGAAGCCAGGATAGTTCTTACTAAAGCCAAGCGATTCATAAATAGCATTTAATTCTATATTGCTTATAAATATGCTTTTATATAAAAAAACTAAAGTATATAGTAATAAGAACAAAGAAATATACAAACATATTTTTGGATTATGCACACAAAAAACAGACAAGCCAACCATTGAAATAGTTAATAACAAACCACCTATACCATAACCTGTAAGTGGCATATTCACTAATCCTCCAAAGAGCGTTAAAAGCATAAAAGGCTTAACATATGTTCCCTTCTTTTTAAACCGACCTGATCTCCACTGATTAATGAAATATGGTAATACCAATAGAAAACACAACACAATATACAATTGCCCTTGGAAAACCTCACATAATGATACTAATATTATGGCTAAACTGGGAAATATTTTATTTAATACAATTGTCTTCATACTTGAGCACTTAATTATTTAATTGTTTTATTAATTCATGTTTTGCAATAATATATATAAATATACAAATAAACATCTGAGAGAGAACGTAAACAAAACAAGTGAGATAAATAGAAAAAGGAGTTAAAAGCAATGACAATATTAAATGAAGTATTGAGGATCCAAAAGTTACATACATAATTTCTTTAGTCCTAGAATAGAAAAAAAGATAATTAGTATAGAGAAAATAAAAGCAACATAGAAATCCTTGTATTGATAATATGATAAACATATATATTGCATTCGTATATTTTGGCAAAAATACAGGTACAAGAAAATACACAGAAATCATAACTATTAAAGAAAGAACTAAGTATACTAAGAGTAACTTGTGTCGTTGTATTTTTAAAACCTTTTTCTTCTCCTCGCAGGACATTAACTTGTTTCCTAAGACCTTGCTTATATCCACACTATTTGACTGATTAAATCCGATACCTATCATTACAATAATATTTGCCATATTCATAGCAAAACTAAAAAAACCGACATTCATCATATCATAATTGTATTCAACAATGTAACGATCTAATCCTTGACGAATAAAAGTTACAGCAGAATGAGGTATTAAAGGAAGGCTCCAAAGCAAAATCTTTTTCAAATAATACTTTGAGGGAATGTGCAAATAATGCTTTTTCAATATATAGTAAATAGATATAACTCCAAATAGTAACCCACATATTAAATTTGCATAAATTCTTCCTTTCCATCCCAATACTAAAGTGCTAACTAAAAAAATGGATAATACGAAATTAAGCAAAGCATTAGATATTGTGAGAAAACCAAAACTAATCACCTTCTCCTTTACACGCAATATATTAAGATGTAAATTTAGATAAATCGTAAATATACTTATTAATATTGCGTAACATGTAATTTCAGTATCAAGATGTATATATGGCTCAAGTTTACCTCCCCAAATTAACTCTATAACTAACAATAACGTTCCTATTAATAAAGTAATCAATACTGATGAAGAGCAAGATTCCGATATGCCATTTTCTGCATCTCTAAAATAGGAGAAAGATAAATAACCTTCAGAACTAAGAGCTATGATAAAGCCAAACACTGTTAACAATGTACTAAAGAAGCTTAAATATCCATATTCTTTTGGGCCTATATAATTTGCCAACACCAATAATAACAAGAAAATCAGCCCCTTATTAATAAAAGAAAAAAGGGAAAAAAGAGCTCCATTGAATAAATTTTTATTTGCATTTACAAATTGCTTTATTTTTCCAATATGTAATTGTGACATAAATCTTAAGTTCATTATTCTCAATGTAAGAAATATAGGTTTACTTCTTTATATGCTTCACCAATTCATTCGCTTTTTTATATTCTTCATGACTACCGATATCTAACCAATAGCCAGTGATCGGATAACGAATAACCGTCTTACCTGCAGCTACAGCATCGTTCATCAGATCCGTTGCATTGTAGAAGGTATTCTTAGGCATTTTCTCTAAAAGTTCTCTCTTGATAAGATAAATACCTGCATTTGCAAAGTAGTTATATACAGGCTTCTCCTTCACTCCCTTTATATTTCTTCCCTCCAACTCAAAAATACCATATGGTACAGAAATGGAATATGGCACAGCAGCCACAGACATATCTGCATTATGTTCTTTAAAGTGAAGATAGAAATCCTCATAATCAATATTAGTAAAAAGGTCGGAGTTCATTACCAGTACCACATCATTATAGAACTTGGTTACAAACTGAGTTGCACCAATTGTTCCCAGGAATTGTGGCTCTTTGATACAATCAATCTGTACGCCATTCACTGGTTCTGCGAAATGTTCCTCTATCTGTTCATGTAGATAGTTGACCGTGACTGAGATATGTTTGATTCCATTCTCCATCAGGCTATCTATATTATAATCAATAATAGATTTACCACCCACTGGAAGAAGTGGTTTTGGAGTAGTTTCTGTCAATGGTCTAAGACGAACACCTTTTCCTCCAGCCATCAGCACAGCATCAACAGGAAGTAGAGTGTTATTTTTTTCAAAATTAATGATATCAACAATATTGCGATTTTCATCCAACACAGGCAACAAAGTAACCCCACATTGCTTTATTGCTCTCAAGGATTTAACATCATCATTTATACCAAATTCTACATATTTAAAGTTTTTATGCATAATGCACTCAACAGGAGATTCCGTCGTACAACCAGAAATTAATGCCCTTCTAGAATCACCATCAGTCAGGGTACCAACCATTTTACCATCGTCATCAACGACAAACAACACCAATGGCTCTGGCATTAATGTATTTATAACTTTTAATGCAGAAATAAGAGGTATATTTTTGTGAATTATATGTTTATTTTTCAACTTCATTTTTTTGCTTTTTAATTATAAGATGAGGTGACTGACCAAAGACTATACTATTAGAAGGAATATCCTCATTCTTTATCAAAGCACCAGCCCCAATCTTTACATTATCACCAATCTTGCAATTTCCTAAAATAGAAGAATTTGCAAACATCTGAACATTATTTCCTAATTTAGGATAATATATTTCACCATTTTTGCTATGTGTGCCTCCTACTGTACATCCCTGATAGAAAAAAAAGCCTTCTCCATATTCTGCTCTGCCCATAACAGATCCTAAAGGATGCTCTGCACCAAACATTTTAGGGAGCTCTATAGCATAAAACAAATCAACGCTATTAAGTATTTTATTTAAATAGTAAATTTTATCACACAATATAGTTTTTTTTGTATTAAGAAAAATTTCACGAGAAAGATAATACAAAAAAATCATATATTGAACAGAATGATAAGGATTAAATCTTGTCATTTTCTTTCCACCGGCATCTATTTTAAAATATTTATTAGTGGAAGCCATAAAATTTATATCACATTTCTCTAAAGCAGCAGCATAGTACTCATTGATGATTGTTTTCTCCATATCATCTAAGAGGAAATAATTTTCTAGCTGATGAATTAATTGCGCAAGTATGTCTTGTTTCGGAATTTGAAAATGCATCATAGTTTTACATCCAACTTTGTGCTAATTTATAAACCTCTTGATAATTCTCTCTATTTTCATAAAGGTAACTTGCAATAATCTGCATCAATTCATAATCTTCCTCTGAATCAATATCAAGAATACCTGTATCAGCCATTACTACGGCATCACAATTAGAGTTGAAGAAAGTTGACTGTTCCTTAGTTTCCAATGCTTTTGGTGAATAAGCATAAATAGAAGCATTCATATCATAGAATGCAGGAGCTTCCTGGCGAGTTGTGAAATTAGAAGCTATAGCCTTACAAAAGAAGCCATTCTCTTCTTTTACCATATTAAAATATGGGTTACGACGAGATGGAGCTACAGAATAAACAACATCAACATCATTACGAGAAGCCTTCTTGTCTATAGCATTCTTAATGTCTTGTACAGTGCGAAGCGGAGAAGTTATATCCAAATCTACAACAATATCATATTCTTTATGAAATAAATTCTTTGCTCGCTTTAAACAATCTAAAATAACAGCAACCTTTGGAACACGGTCACCAGCCAAGCTCTCATCACGTTCAAACACACTAACGTTGAGTGCATTGACTTGCTTTACCAATGCCATCAAATCCTTGCTGTCGGTATTTAAAACAATATCAACATGATCTTCAGGCTTTATGTATTTCTTGATATACAAGCAAATACCTGCCATTGAATACCATACTAAAGGAATGTCAAGAAAGTCTCTGGCATTCTTACCTTTTACTCCTTTTGAGCCTGCTCTTCCGCAGAGTGTAAATAAAACATCCATAATATTTTCTTTAAATAATACCTCTTGTTAATTTCAGTACCTGATAAGCATGACGTACATCACTGTCATTCTCTATCTTTCCATCAATGATATCAAAGAAATGTTTGATCTCTGCCAGTTGAAATGAATTTCGTTCAGCATTCAGAACGATTTCTTTTCCTTCTTTTAGATAATGAATAGTACCTTCTGCAATATCACAATGAACCGTATCTTCTGGGAGGAATAAATCCAAGGAACGCAAAGTCTTTCTACCGAAGTAATCAAGATGCAGCTCTATAGTTGCAGTCTTAGTCTTTGCTATATAAATAGCTATATCGTCGCTATTTATTTCCAATGAAGAAATCTGATCCTGAATAGAAAACACCTTGCTAGGCATTCCGAAAAAATGAGTAAGATAATCCCATTCATGAATCAGATCTATCCCAACTCCTCCACCCATTTCTCGATGAGCACTATAGCATTTTCTGTAATCCTGACCTGGTCTCCAATCAGGAAGATAACTGGAAGATATAGCTCTTACAGAAATTGCCTTACTATAATCAATATGATTCTTCACATATTGAAGAACCGGATTATAACGTAATGGGCAAGCTACATATGCAGGAATACCCTTCAAACTATCAAGTATGCTTTCATCTACATCAGTAGAATCAAAGATTGGCTTTTCAATAAAGAACGATTTGGCATGACCTATAAACTTTCTGATTGTATCATAATGCATGGAGGTTGGATTGGTAATGAAAACCACATCATACACCAAACCATCTGCTAACGGTGCTTCATATAAGATTTGCTGATGTGCTTTCTCAACAATTTCCTGTGGCAACTCACGTAATAAGTTACTACGATACAAATCTATCGCATAGCAATCACCTCGTTCTTCAAGAAAAGTGCATACATTATTGAAATGTCGCTTACCAATTGAACCTAGACCTATAAAAGCTATTTTATATTGTCTCATATTTTAAAGCTTTAAAAGACGTGAGCTATTTTTCTATAACATCTATCCAATCCAGCAAAACCTTATCTTTCTCAAAGTTCCATGCAGGTTTATAATTAGAGTCTGCAATCTGCTTTAAATAGGCATTAATCTCCTCTCGATAAGGATTTTCTGTGATAAATGCAGCATAACCATCTACATGCTCTGATGCATCGTCAAATGTTATATTCTCTTCTTTCTTCGTCTCAATATGATACTCATTTAGAGAATCGGCTGTACCATTCCAAGATAATTGCAGCTCTTCTCCATAAACATCTATATGGCGATATGGCTTACGAGAAACTACGTCAACTGCAAAGACACCCTTTGCACCAGTCTCATGCTCCAACATGATGAGATAATTATCGTCATAATCAATATTGAGTTGAGTATTTTTACTCTTCATCGAACAAACATTTTTTATAGGACCAAATGCCGTAACTATCCAAGGCAAATCAATTGCCATAATCTCTCGACAGCCATTAGTACGTGGATTACCTATAAAATAGTTGTTATAGCTCTCCCAAGGGTGCCAATCTGGAAGATATTGACCAACATGATAGATATAATTAACAGGACATTTTGCCTCATGTACTTTCTCTATGATGGTCTGTGTTTCTTTTCTATATAAGAATGTGGAAGAGAGAAAAAGAACCTTACCTTTCTTCTTTGCCAAAGCTATATTCTCATCATAGCCATCCTGAACCAAATTGATTTCTGTAAAGACATGAAGATTATGATTCAGACAGTCCTTAATAATGGCGGCATGTGAAAGCGGTGAAGTACTGATAATGGCGGCCTCAACAGGTTCTACCTTACAAATTTCATCGATACTAGCAAAGCATTTGATACCAAACTTATCTTCAACTTCCTTGCAACGTTGTTCTTGAGTATCTATTCCATAAATCTCAACATCCTTGTGCTCACTCAACAAACGAATTCTACGTTTGCCCATTGAACCAAGTCCTATTACTATTACCTTCATATATTATAAGTCATAAAAAGTTTTCAAATTCAAATCTGCCAACTCAACATTTTTGAGTTCCTGATATATCAAGTTAGCTGTATCTGGTTTGGCATACGGATTTTCATAAGTCTTTGCGGCCTTTTGCATCTCTTCTGATAAACAAAGCTTAAGGCCAACGATTACCTCATCTTTTGAAGTACCACAATTAACAACACTCTTAGAGGCAAGCCTTCCCTTTTGTCTATCTCCAATATTTAAGGTTGGAATACCAAATGAAGGAACTTCTATGATTCCACTAGAGGAGTTGCCAACTGCAGCCTTTACAAACTGAAGGGTTGAAAGATAGCGCCTTAATCCCAAAGATGTATAAGCCTTTGCACTATTAGAATGCTTCTCCACATAATTCTCTACAGCCAAAGCGATAGCATCCCTTCCTGTATCAGAGTTTGGCATAGTGAAGATTACTTTCAGATCTTTGAACTGATCTAAAGCATCCAAAAACTCACGAATGTCTTTAGCAGGATCACCACCAAGGGTAACAGGATGATAAGTAACAAGAATTGTTTGTGTATCTATCTTGAAATCCAAGGATGCTTCAAGTTCATCTTTCGTCATCAAAGGAACAGCCTTGATGTTTTCTACCCCTAAAGAACCTACATCAAAAACTCTAGATGGTTGTTCACCCATCTGAATAACTCGATGGCGATATTCTTCACAAGAAGTAAAATGTAAAGATGACATCTTTGTCACTGAATGACGGATGGCATCATCGAATGCACCTTCAGTAACTTCTCCACCATGAATATGAGCAATAGGAACACGATGAATCAACGCTACCTGAGCAGCAACAAGAATCTCATATCTATCACCTAAGAGTACGAGAATATCAGGTTTCAGCTCTGACAAGGCATCATTCATACCTTGCATCTCTTCTGCCATTGATAAAATAATGCCATGGGCATCATCAGATGGTTTATGCATATAGACCTTTTTATCTATAGTGAATCCATCTTTCTCTATCTCTTTATAGGTTTCTCCATATTCGGGCATCAGGTGCATATTGGTGGCAATGACTTGGAGCCGTAAATCATTATCTTCCTTGACTAATCTCATCAATCGACTCAACAAGCCATATTCAGCACGAGTGCCAGTTACAAAACAAATCTTTCTCATAATTGTATTTGTTCGTCAGGTTGATAATCTTTAATCGCTTTTGTACCTACAACTTCTTCCCAACGCATAGGTGTTACGCCAGTTCCAGGACGCTTAACAGCCAAGTTATCATCAGATAATGTTTCACCTTTTTTTATAAAGGTACTTGCCACAATACTCTTGCGAGCTACAGCAATGTTGGCACGTTCTGAATCAGAAACCTGTTTTATACCGGTTCCCAAAGCCTGCTCTATATTACGGATGGCTTTTACCATAGCCTTTAGTTCTTGTGGCTCCAAAGAGGCTCTGTGATCAGGACCAACCATATTTCTATCAAGAGTGAAATGCTTTTCAATGACCTGTGCGCCAAGAGCTACTGCAGCAATAGGAACTTCTATTCCTTGGGTATGGTCAGAATAACCAACAATAGTTCCAAAATCCTGTTTGATGGTTAGCATTGCCTTCAAGTTGACATCCTTCATGGGTGTTGGATATTGGGTATTACAATGCAAGATTGTAATTTGCTCTTTTGTCAAACCATTCTTCAACAATACTTCCATCGCATTCCTGATATCTTCTTCATTGCACATTCCGGTGGACATGATGACCGGCTCATGAAGAAGAGCAATTTTCTTGATGAATGGATAGTTAGTAATTTCACCAGAAGGAATTTTCCAAAGTCCCAAACCTAGAGAATGCAAGAAATCAATACTTTCCAAATCAAAAGCAGTTGACCAAAAACGGATACCTTTCTGATGACAATAGGCAACAAGTTCTTGATGATCAGCATCAGACAGTTCTAATTTCTTGAGCATCTGATACTGAGAATCATCACCATCACCTATATTTTTCTTCTGGTATTCGGCTTTCTTGGCATCTTTTGATACAAGTTTATCGGCCTTGAAGGTTTGAAACTTGATTATATCAACTCCTGCATCAACAGCTGCATCTATAAGTTGCTTGGCTATATCCAAGGAACCATTATGATTCACACCAGCTTCTGCAATTATTAATGTATGGTTGCTCATGCTATTTTGCTTTAATTTTAAGGATAGCAGGATTTCCTGCATAAATTCCCTTCACACGTATAGACTTACGAACTACAGAACCAGCTCCCACGATAATATCAGAAGCGATTTCGATACAGTTGGCACAAACGGATTGAGAGCCGATAAAACAATTCTCTCCAATCTTACATTCACCATTCACCATAGTTCCTGTTGAAATGTGGCATTGATTACCCACTTCTGCATCATGTTCTATATTAACGAAAGTATTGATAATGCAATTATCACCTATCTTTGCACCAGCATTAACGAATGCATGATGCATAATGACTGTACCTTCGCCTAGTTCTGCATATTTACTAACATGAGCGGTAGAGGCAATGATTGTTGCCAATCTGCCTCCAGCCGCCTTCACCTTATTATATAGTTTGATTCGGAGGGCTGGATTTTTGATGAAGCCTACAGTTATAATGAAATCACACTCCTCAACATATTGAGGAATCTCATCATCGGTTCCTATTACCTTATGACCAGGTAGAACCTCCTTGCCAACTTCATCTGGCATATCAAGGATTCCCTTGATTTCATAGCCTGCACTCTCTGCGACTTCTATCACAGACTTGCAATGACCACCGCCTCCGATTAGAATTAATGGATGTTTCATTATTCCTTTGGCAAATCAGAAGGACGAACAGAACTTGGAATATTCACTACTCTATCAGCAAACCAGATAGTGTTCTCCAAGCCATCGTTCTCACAATTCTCAAACATTGGTAAGCGATTCATCAACTCCCAGATTGGGCGAGTCATCACTCCATTGTCATTGGTCTGGGTAAGGAAATCAATCTGTGCCTCCTTATCTTTCAAGATAACAGCATTGAGCCAATAGTTGGAAACAGTATTTGGAGAATCAACGAAGAACTCGATATCTGGTACATTCTTGAAGTACTCCTCATATTCAGCAGCAACCTTACGCTTGCTTGCTACATACTTGTCAATGTTCTCCAACTGGGCGCATCCCATAGCTGCATTGATATTTGGCATACGATAGTTGTAACCTACATGGTCGTGACGGAACTCCCAACGATGTGGTATTTTTGCCTGTGTGGTGATATGCTTTGCGTATGCGCCCAACTCCTCATCATTGAAGAGCATCATACCGCCACCACCAGTAGTGATGGTCTTGTTACCATTGAAGCTAATCGCACCAATCTTACCAAATGTACCTGTATGCTGTCCCTTGAATGTAGAACCAATACTCTCTGCTGCATCCTCTACAAGTTCGATATGCCACTCTTTACAGATAGCTGCAATCTCATCAATGCGGACAGGATGACCGAATGAGTGCATAGGCACACATGCCTTCACTCGACGACCGGTATTCTTGTTATAGCAAGCCAAGTCATCCTCTTCAAAAGCGAAATCCTTACTTTCTGGAAGTTCTCCCTTGCGAGTGTTCTTGCGAACCTCAGCATTCTTCTCAAGCCATGCCTTCAAAGAATCTGGAGAAAGACCCATTGTTGAACGGTCAACATCGATGAATACCGCATGAGCTCCAATATAACTCAATGCATTACAGGTTGCAATAAAAGTAAGAGCCTGGGTCAACACTTCATCATCTTGCTTTACACCGACGAGCAACAAGCTCATGTGAAGGGCATTGGTACCACTAACACATACCACCGCCTTCTTGGCTCCTGTATATTTTGCCATATCCTCCTCGAAGCGATCCACGAACTTACCTACGGATGAAACGAAGGTTGTGTCAATACACTCGTTGAGATATTTTTTTTCATTACCTACAAAAACAGGGACTGCCAATGGAGTAAACTCCTGATTGCCATAAACTGACTTGATAAAGTCTATCGTTTTCTTAAAATCTGCCATTTTATTGAAAATTACATTTTTTGATCCAAGTTCTTACCTTTTTCCTCATGCTCGAAGTTAGGTATAAACTTCTTGATTGATGTCACGATTTCAGCCTTGGTGAAGTCTGGCTCTGCAAAGATGCCCTCCAATTCATCAAAGAACTGGTTAATCTCTGGCATCGGGCGACGGGTTGTCTCCTCTACTACACCGAGTGCTGAGAATCGAGTCATATTGATTTTCTCACCAGGAACATAGAATTCCTCATAAGCTTTCTCACCAGTAGTATCACTCTTGAAGTAAACAACAGGATAGTTGTCACTCTCGTAATCCATATCTGCAGCATACTTCTTTGCCTCAGGATCATTCTTGCACTCCACCTTCTTGAAGCCTTCTGCCTTTACGAAGTCATCGCAGATAGATGAGAAGGTAAGCATCTGCTCTTCACCCAGCTTTGGGAAGAATACCTCACCACCATTACCAAGGATACAAGCCAACATACAAATCTGACCAGACTCCTCAGGAGATACAAAATAGCGCTTCACATCAGATGGGGCTGCCAAAGGCTGCTTCTTCTGCAAACGATGAATCCATCCATCTGGCAAAGAACCATTAGAGAAAGCAACGTTAGCAAAACGAGCTGTTGTTACCTTGAAGTGCTCATTATAAGCCATTACCAGGTCTTCCATAATACGCTTGCTGGCACCCATGATATTAACTGGATTAGCAGCCTTATCTGTAGAAACGCAGAAGAAATGCTTTGGTGGGAACACGCAAAGCAAATCCATCAGTTTCTTTGCCTTGATGTCATTATTCTCAATAAGCGCCTGAACACTATACTTATCTTTCTCTGAACGTACATGCTTATGGGCAGAGAAATTGGCAACAATGTCAAAGCCTTTCTCCTCACGGAAAATACGTTCGAAGATTGGGTCTGCAAAGTTGAGGGTATAGCAACGGAACTCATCTGGCACGAAAAGTCCTTCAGTGCTTCGCACGTCACGAACCAATTCTGCCAAACCGTTCTCATTCAAGTCAACAACGACTACACTCTGTGGTTCAAAGCGAAGTACAGCCTTGATGAATGAAGAACCGATGGAACCGGCTCCACCAATTACACAAACTTTCTTGCCTTTGATTTCAGCAGAAAGTTTCTCCTTGTTTGCCTCGATATCCTGAGCAAACATACTTGTTTCACGCTTGGTCACATACTGACCAATGAATTTACTGAGATTAAACATGATTTATATGTTTATTGTTTTGTTATCTATTTTAAACACCAAAAGCGAAAAGTAGCTCATAAAAAATGCTAGTGGTGCTTCGCCTACCGAATAATATTGTTATTGTTTCGAAAACCTACCCGTCTTTCCTTACCATTAAAGAAGTCATCTTTTCGAAAACCTACCCGTCCTTCCTTACCCTTAAGGAAGGCTCCACCTTTCTCTCCAAGCCTCTCTTTCCTCAGGAACGAGAGGATGTAGCTGGCTGCGCTATAGCCTCCGCCAGAGTTTTGGTATCGTCAGCGGAGCCTGTGCCCTAAAGGGCTGCCGATAAGTGTCTACGCAACAGAGTTGCGATTGTTTGTCGGCTAGCGCATCATAAAGAATCTATCAATCTGCCGCTCTCACGCAAACGTTTTTTAAAACCTTGCATCACTGTATCTGCCCATTCATGAAGGTTTTCTTTCATCACCTGCTTTTGCTTTTCATCAAAACAAGAATAGGCTATCTGTTGCTCCATACATGTCTGAGCCGTTTCCTTTGCTAAGTCCAGTGTATGTTCTGTCACTTTACCATTGGTAAGTCTCTCGCCTAATTGGGCGTAGAAGTAGCCTTCACAAAAGGCTATACAATATTCTTTTGCTGTCATAACGCTTATATCATCATATTATATTGCATCAATCAATACACTTAGAAAATAAGTTGATATAGGAAAACATACGATAAAACAAGTAATCGATTTCGTCAGAATTCTCAATGGCAATTTTGCCTTTTTCAAAATGCCGAATCTGATAATCATTACCTATTTTTGTCAATGCAAGGCATTCATCGTTCAGCAACTGTCTGAAATTAGTGTCTTTGCCAGACAATTTGTCTAGCACTCTATCAACAGACTTTCTTTTATCAACTTTTCCGTCTTCAAGAAAATAGGTTTTGGAACGTTCAAATGCATCCCAAAGTTTCTCCAACGCCAATTTTCTATCCTCTAATTTTGGCAATCGTATTTTGCCAGCAGCATCAGAGACAAGCCTATTTAATTCTGAATCTTTGGTATTCACCACTCGATGAATGATAAGATTAAGAGGCAACGGGACTACTCGCTCTATCTGCCCAATGTCTGTCAACGTATAATTTAAGCCATTGCGTTCGAACAACTCATTGATTTTCTCTTGGAATGCTTTTCTATTAGCTCCCCTATCATCTATACAGTAATGATAATGTTTGAAAAACGTATGGTAATTTCCAATTTTCCTTACATCCTTTATATTATGGTGAATATACTCTACCAAGTCTAATACTGCATAGGTGTTGATGTCTTGTGCTTCAATATCGATACCAAATGGTGAAACGATTAGTTTTTAGAAAACGTCACTATGAGAACCAGTATTAGTCATCACTAAAACCAGCTCATCATTATATTGTTTCCATATCAACAGCCAATCAGACATAATATGACATTCCCAACTTCCCGCATATTGTCCAGATAGTTTATGCGGCTTATATTCAGGAGGTAATTTTCCAGTCTCTTCAAGTAATCGAATTACTTTCTTTAGCTTTTCCATTGGAAGATTACGTTTTTTACAACGCTTTACATCCTTTTCAAAGCGACTGGTAGCTATGATTCTGTATTTCATATTCCCAACTTTTCAAACATATCATCAGCACTTTCATACTCCGTCACTCTACCATGACGAATATCATCCATTGCTTCTTCTATCCCAGACATGCTTTTCTGATGATTAGGAACAATCACAACGCCTTTCATTGCCTCAAGAACTTTCTTGAGTCCAGCCATAACACTATTATCTTCCACTTGTATAGTTAATGTTGCCATAACCTATAATTTTAAACGTTAAACTTTTCCGCAAAAGTACGCTTTTTTATTGAAACCACCAAGAAAAAAGCCGAAAATCTACAAGTTATCAGCAAATTCCACAATGCGCCAGCCGACAAACAATCGTAAATCACCGTTAGAACGTAACTACTGATTTTCAGCAGTTAGCACATCCAACTTTTAAAAAAAAGCATATTATTAAATTGGTATTGCCAAAGCTGCCTATTAGGCAGCCTTGACATTCACCTTTTTGTTCGAGTTATAATTACAT
>ERZ779669.470-NODE-470-length-24201-cov-9.103164_pt1 | contig 24201 bp, 10 predicted proteins | sample MGYA00511372_ERZ779669 | MGnify/ENA primary metagenome ERZ779669 (study PRJEB29588, sample SAMEA1967891) | human gut metagenome | biome: human gut; feature: human-associated habitat; material: faeces | place: Denmark | collected 2008/2010 ... | reverse complement strand
GTGTAAACCGTTACATCATATTTTTCTGCGCATAGAGCCGCTTTACATCTTCTTGCTCTATCGCACTTCGCCTTCCAATATCGCATCCATCTGAGCAGATGTAGGCTCGGCAGGCAAGCGCTTTATCACATCCTTCACCTTTCTTTTCTGCGCGGCAGTCAGCACGAAGCTGTCCACGATGTCCTCATAGTAGGCTTTCAGAAATTTGCCACGGTTGAGGCGTCGGTTGACGCAATACTTTCCGTCTGTTATCGTCTCCAGGTCGAACGACTTGTACACGAGTTCGCAGCCGTCATAGTTGTGCTCGCCCTCGCCTTGCGGGAAACTTGTGCAGACGGGGTTGGGCTTTGTGCCCCATCGTGTGAGCGTCTCCTCGTAGAAGAACGCTATGCGGTCGTCTGCCTGCAGGTCCATACTGCTGTACATCGACACCGTGGTGCTTACCTGATAGCATCCGTCCCAGCCCTCAGCGAAGGCTTTGGCGTTGCGCATGTCGTCGGGTGAGGCAAGTTCTTTATAGAATATGCTAACGTTGTTGCGACCCGTGCCCGTAGGCACCGACTGCAGCGCTACGTACATCGGCTTGCCGTCGCTGTTGCGCATGGCTGGAACGATGAGCATCTCGCCGTTTGTGGGGTTGGTGCTCGGCGCGAGTGCGAGTCCGTCCATCGTAGCCTTCTCGGGCTTGTCCCAGCAGCCTTCGCCGGTCTTTGTGTTGCTGTAGGTGTAGATGTTAAGCAGTCGGCAGCCCGATGCTCTGCTGGTTATTATCACACGACCGTCGGGCAGTTCCTCGCACTTCGGTTCGTCGCCGCCGGGCACGGGCAGAGCAGCAGCGCCGCCGAGAGCGTGCCATGAGCGTCCGAAGTCGTCGGAATATATCACGCGGTTGCCGTTGGGGCGCGCTGTGAGTGCGGCATAGATGCGATAGTAGTCGCCCACCTTCACCACTCTACTCTGGAACAGCTTGCCACTGCCGACGAAGGCGGCGTCCACGACATTGCCCTTGTCGAACAAGCCGTATATATCCTCGGTCTGGTCAACCGGCTTCTGCCATGTGCGTCCGCCGTCGGTACTACGTATTGCGGCGATGAGGTTCGGGTTCTGTCTGTTTGTGCTGGGCTTGCCGTACACCGTACAGCCCGCAACAGCCATGATGAGCACCTCGTTGCGCTCGCGATCCAACACTACAGCCGGGTCGCCGTAGGCAGCTTCCATCGGAGTCTTATGAGCGTTGATGAGCGAAGCGTCGCCACAAGCCACGTCAATCTCATGCTCGCTCCATGTTCTGCCGTTGTCGTAGCTCAGTTTCACCACGCAGTCGACGCGTCCGAAGCCGGGGTCGGTGCCGCAGACGAGGCGTGCCGCACTCGCAACGAGTCGTCCGCCGTGGCCGCAGGTGATGCCTGGTATGCGATAAGGCGGAACGTCGATGCTGCCCTTCGCCGTACTGAACAGGATTGTGCCGTCGGCGTAGGCTGCAACGGTGAGCAGCAACATGCCGAGAGAGAATAGTAATTTCTTCATTGTAGATTAGTTTTACTTTTTTGCCTTTTTACTCTTTTACTTTTTTACTCTTTTACTTTTTTACTCTTTTACTTTTTTACTTTTAAAAGTTATGTTCTCCTCCTTGAATTTATCTTTCGGCTGCGGATGCTCCGCCGGATAGCCGATAACGATCATGTTAAGCGGAACGAGATTGTCGGGGAGCGAGAGCGTTGCGCTTATCGCCTTGCTGCGTTCCTCGGAAGGATAGGCGCCCGTCCATACGGCGCCGAGCCCCATAGCGTGAGCCGCAAGCAGAAGATTCTCCGTTGCTGCCGACGCATCCTGAATCCAGAAGTCGCGTCCGCCGCCTTCAATCGTCTTATCCATATCGCCGCAGACAACAATGGCAAGCGGAGCCTTGAGCAGCATCTTCGCATAAGGATTGGCACCCGCCAGACTGTCGAGCACGCTGCGCTGTTCTACAACCACGAAGTGCCACGGCTGCTTGTTCATCGCCGTAGGTGCAGCCATCGCCGCGCGCAGCATCTTCTCCACTTTCTCCTTCTCAACGGGGCGCGCCTCGTAGTCGCGTATGCTGGTACGCGTAGCGATATTGTCGAGCACAGCCTGCTCTTGCGTTTGCGACTCGCCGGCGTCTTCTGCGCCCGACGCCAAGCGCACGCCAAGCACCACGACAGCAATGGCGAGCACTACGTTTAAAACGATTGACTTATTCTGTAAATTCATAATGCTTAATTGTATAATTCTTCAATTCCTCATTCAACACTCTTAATAAGCGCTCCCGTTGGACACACGAAGCGGCAGTACGGGCGCGGCACCCACACCGACAGCACGAGGAACAGCGCCGCGAGCACTGTCACCCACACCGACGCCGACGAATAGAGGAACGCCGTGAACAGCTCGTAGTCGATCCATGCGGTGCATGTGCCGGTGAGCAGCAGCGCCATGAGCACGCCCCAGAGCAGATTGCGCAGCACTGAGAGCAGTTTCAGTACGCGCGGCGTGATGCGCAGCTTGCGTCGACTGAGTTTTCCGGCGAGTTCCTGCGCCGATCCGAACGGACAGACATTGGCGCAGTAGTGACCCGACCGACCCGCCAACGGGTATATCAGCGCCACTATCAGCATAAGCAGCGGAGCGGCAAGTGCGCCAATCGCCGAAAGACTCACGCCGCCGGAGAAGACTCGCAGGAAGAGCGTATAGGAGACGAACGTGCCGGTCCACAGACCGAGCACCACGACGTTCACCGCGAGCTGCACAAGATGCAGTCGGCGGTTGTTGTAGAAGAGCGGAACGACAGCTCCGAGCAGCACGACTACCAATGCCACTATAGGAGATGCACCTGTCTCAAGTGCACCAACCGAGCCATCTTCACCCCCCACTATAGGGGGTGCACTTGTCCCAAGTGCACCCCCTGCAAGAACTGCACCCCCTTGAGAGACAACTGCCCCCCCTTACCCGAAATGTTAAAGATGTTAATATAATAAAAACGAAATATCTAATTTATATCTTTTTCACAAAAAATGCGTATTTTTGCAGAACAAATGGAAGCGTACTAACCATACTCTCCATTCTCTAACTTTTTACAGACATACATTCGTTCAAGAAAAACTGAATCAATTTACTAAATACAAATCTTTATGGCGAATTTTTCCCGCAAAACTTTGACTCTCGCAGCAGGTCTTGTACTTTCTGTGATGAGCGCTAACGCACAGCAGATGCGTGAAGGTTATGTAGAAGCTGGTAAGAACACTGGCAGCGAAAACTTCCACACCCTTATCCAGGATTGGACTCCTGGCAGCCAGATAACAGCAGACGACAACTTCTACATCTCACGTGTAAAGCCACGTGCTCGTTTCCGCAACGAGGCTACTCAGGTGCGTCTTGATCTCAATGCAAAGAACGACAAGAAGCTCATCGCTTGGATTCCGGTAAACAACCCCGACTTCAACGCACTTCCTAACGGCGTATTCGACTCAGAGGTATTCTCTATGTGGTCGTACGTTACACACTGGGGCGACTGGACAGCACCTCTCGGACGTATTCCGGCTGCTTTCCTCGATATCGCTCACAAGAACGGTGTAGGTGTTTCTGGTGTTGCTTCTATTCCTAACGCAAGTCTTAGCGCAAGCTGGTCGGCATGTCTTAAGGGTATCGGCTCTATGGACGTAGACAAGGCTTCAAAGTTCTTGCAGTACTATGGTATCGACGGTCTCGGCTACAACTCAGAGTTCTATAACGGTAATTCTGTAGTGAAGGGTGTACGCACATTCCACGCAGCCCTCGTAAAGAAGATGAAGCCGGTTAACCCCGTATTCGAGAACTTCTGGTATGATGGTACAAACGACTTCGGTCAGGTTACATTCGACGGTGGTCTTGGCAACCATAACAAGGAGACATTCGGTGACAAGGACAACGTACGTACATCACTCTTCTTCAACTACAACTGGAATCGTGGTCAGATTCCTTCATCTGTAGCATATGCAGAGCAGCTCGGTCGCGATCCGCTCGATATCTACTGCGGTGTGAACATGCAGGGTGGTCAGCCTGGCGGCACATCATGGTCGTTGCTGCCTGATCAGCGCGTTTCTATCGGTCTTTGGGGTGCTCACTCATACAACATGTTCTGGGAGAGCCGTGCAGAGCTCGGTTCGTCTGACGAGATGAAGCAGTTCGCTTACCTCCGTCGTACAGAGTGCTACTTCGGTGGCGGCAACCGCAACCCGGTTATCACTCCGTCTATTGTTGACAAGCATCAGTACACAGCATACAACCCGACTTGGCACGGTATGGCTGCATTCATGACAGCACGCTCACCGCTGAGCTGGGATCTCGCTGAGGAGCCGTTCATCACTTACTTCAACCTCGGTAACGGTAAGTTCTTCAACCTTAACGGCGAGCGCAAGACCAGCACACCTTGGTACAACGTAGGTATGCAGGACTACCTGCCGACATGGCACTTCTGGTTCGCTAACAAGCTCCTCGGACGTACAGCAGCTGACGTTCCGGCTGAGGGCCTCGACGCTCAGTTCGTATGGGACGACGCTTACTTCGGAGGTTCTACACTCAAGATCTTCGGTACAACAGCTAACGAGTATCTCCACCTCTTCAAGACAAAGTATGCTTTGAAGAAGGGCGACGTTATCACTGTTCGCTATAAGCTCAACGAAGGTGCTACCGACCTCGACCTCGTTCTCTCTGCAGAGGGCAGCGAAGACAAGGGCGTGGCTTACAACCTCTGCAAGGCAGATCGTGTAGCTGACGTTAACGACTGGGTTAAGCAGACATTCACAGTAGGTTCTGACTTCGACGGCAAGACTCTTGCTCTCGTAGCTCTCAACTTCAAGAACGCTAAGAACGTCGACCTCATGCTCGGCGAGTTCTCTATCGTTCGTGGCAACTACGCTACACCGGCTACTCCGGTTATCGACGCTGCTAACACCAAGATGCTCTACAACAGCAAGGCTGGTATGGACGCTAAGATCATCTTCAACATGCCTAACACTAAGGCAGCTGGCGAGCCGTGCTACAACCTCGACGTTAAGACATCTCACTTCCGTCTCTACGCTCAGGAGGAGGGCAAGGAGCCGATGCTCATGGGTACAACAACTTCTTGGGCTGGTCTCTACTACTCAATCCCGACTACTAAGGCAAACGCTAAGGTACGCCTCGGTGTTTCTGCTGTAGCTCTCGACCACAAGACAGAGTCAGAAATCGCTTGGAGCAACTACATGGAGCCTGCTACATACGTTTACAATGACGATATTCAGAGCAACAAGAAGACCATCAAGCCGAACGAGGAGTTCACACTCAGCTACATCGACCCTGAGCACCCGGCTGCTAAGTGGGAGATTGTTAAGGACGGCGCTGTAGTTAAGAGCGGCGAAGGCAACTCTTGGACTGTATCGCTTGCTGACGTCGGTAGCTACGACCTCAAGGTTACTGGCAACGAGTATGGTGAGGATGGTGCTGCTAAGCAGACCACACGTACATTCGCATCTTACATCCAGATCACTGGCGAGGGCACAGGTGCTCTGCCTGAGATCTACACTCTCACAGCTAACGGTAGCGATGAGGAAGTTTCTATCAAGACTGACGAGAGCGTTAAGATGGCTTACACAGGTCGTCACGCTGACGGTGCAGGTTCACAGGGCCTCGACCTTAAGGAGAAGCGCTTCGGTATTGCTGCTTCAGACCTCGGTCTCGTAGGCAAGAAGTCTTACTCTATCTCATTCTGGTTGAAGATCAACAGCCTCAAGTCGGGCGATCCTACAACTCTCTTCAATGTTTACAACAAGCAGGATGGTTGGCCTAAGACAGACTGGGGTTGGAACTGGTCTGGTATCGGCGCAGATGGTAGCATCGATCACTACAACTTCCGTGGTACAGACGCTACTTCTAACAAGGAGCTTCACTATAAGTATGCTAACACTAAGCTGCCTGTAGGCAACTGGGTACACATAACAATGGCCTTTGATTATAACGATGGCGGTAACTTCCGTAGCGACCTGTTCGTAAACGGCGTTAAGCAGACCGTTACTTCATGGGATCGTACCGGTGGACCCACAAAGACAACAGAACCAGACTATGAGAACGATATCTATGGCATCACAAACGGTATGTACCTCTGCATCGGTGGCCCGCTCTTCTCACGTTACGGTATTGACGGTGTTATCGACAACGTAGTAGTTTGGGACAAGGCAGTCACAGCAGCAGACGCTAAGGTTGCTATGGGCGACCTCAACGCTAACAACCTCCCTGAGGGCGTGAAGGCATTCTGGGACTTCGAAAAGAAGGCTACTGACAACTACTTCTCAGCTGCAGGTTCACTTGCTGGCACAAAGGCAGGTATGCAGGATATGGTTGCAGGTGGCAGCGAGGGTCAGGCTACTCTCCAGTGGATTGAGCCGACTTACATCGCAGGCTCTCCGTTCGTATCTGGCGAGACATACAAGGTAGAGACCAAGCCGTCATGGACTTCAAAGAACGCTACATTCGCTGACATTACTGGTAACGGCGAGGAAGGTTCTGCAAACGTTTCGTTCCGCACAGGTGGCGACTACGACGTAACTCTTACACTCTCTAACGCTCTTGGTAAGGCAGAGAAGACATTCTCTGTAATCAAGGTGGCTTATCCTACTGGCGTTGACGCTGTAGAGGGCGCAGAGATGAAGGCTTACACAGTAGGCGAGGACGCAATAGTAGAGTTCGCTGAGGCTGGTGCATACGAGGTTAGCGTTTACACAACAGCTGGTGAGCAGGTTGCTCGCAAGGCTGCTCAGCTCAACGCTGGCAACGTGGTTAACGTACACCTTGCTAAGGCAGGCATCTACGTGCTTAATGTGAAGAAGGACGGCAAGACCGTTCGCACTGTGAAACTTATTCGTAAGTAAAATAAAGCTATAAGTTGACGAGTAAACGAGTAAATATATAGACGAGTGAACGAGTTGACAAGCAGACAAGCTGATTATATACCTTATATTATATATAGGTGTGCAAAAAGCTCGTTTGCTCGTCCACTCGTTCACTTGTATAAAAACATAGCATACTTGTATACTCGTCAATTTTGCGCTTCTAAAACCTAATCAACAAAACAATATCTAAATGAACAACAAAAAGACAACACTCCTCGCATCCATGCTTCTGTGTGGCTGCGTGTTCGGTTACGCTCAGCGTACTCCGACTCATCCGTTAGACATCCAGGACCAGGGTGACAAGTACCTTCTCGAGAACATCTGGAACTGGCAGCCAGGCACACCTCCGCAGGGTGTGACTCGTATGGACGACGAGTTCTACATCTCGCGTGTTCGCCCATTGGCGCGCATCGCTGAGGCTGACGACTATCAGGCAGAGGTTAGCAAGCAGGCTAAGCCCGGTCGTAAGATGTGTCTCTGGACTCCGCTCGACGACCCAACTTCTTCTTGGAAGGCTCTTCCGCGCTATTGCTTCGAGGGAGACAACTTCTCGATGTGGTCATACCTTAACATCCACGGTAACTGGACAGCACCTTGGTTCCGCGTAACTGGCGGTCTGTCTGACGTGGCTCACAAGAATGGTGTAGCGGTAGGTTGCGTCGCTTCAATTCCTTGGTCTGCAAGTGTAAGCGTTTCTGCATCAAGCGGTTGGGGCAAGACCTTCGGCGAGCTGACAAAGAAGAACTATGACGGCACATATGCAAACGTAGAACGCTTCGTTAAGATTCTCAAGTATTACGGCATCGACGGCGTTGGTGTGAACTCTGAGTTCAGCTCTAATGCTGCTACAATGAAGCAGATCCAGGGCTTCTTCGCTGCGTGCCATAAGGAGGCAGAGAAGATCGGTTGGAAGTTCCAGCTCCACTGGTATGACGGTACTAACGACTACGGTGCCATTACATTCGACCAGGGTCTTCGTGCAGCCAACAAGAATCAGTTCGGCGATAAGGACAACGTCGTTACCGACATGATGTTCTCTAACTACAACACTGGTAACGGTACACTCAAGAACTCTGCAGAATATGCAAAGAGCATGGGCCGCGACCCGTACGACTACTACAAGGGCTTCGATATTCAGGGTCGTTCGCTCCACGCAAGCAATGCCAACTGGAACGATCTCAACGACGTAGAGGCTTCAGTAGGTTTCTGGGGTGCTCACTCACAGGGTCTTATCCACCAGAGTGCTACCGACTACGGTACATCTGACGTGGCTATCCAGCAGGCTTATCTCGACAAGCAGGAGATGGTGTTCAGCGGTGGCAACCGCAACCCGGCTAACACTCCTGACATCCTCGGAAGGTACGACGTCGTAACACTCGCCAATGGTAGCCTGAAGGGCAAGTTCCACGGTGTAGCAAGCTACGTAACAGCTAAGTCTACTATCCAGCAGGTGCCGTTCGTAACACGCTTCAACCTTGGTAACGGTCTTACATTCAAGAACGAGGGTGAGGTAACGTTCAACCACAAGTGGCACAACATCGCTACTCAGGACTACATGCCTACATGGCGTTGGTGGATCGTTGACGGCAACGAGAGCGCAAAGAGCGCCGACCTCGCTCAGGCAGAACTTACATGGGACGACGCTTACTGGGGTGGCTCTTGCCTCCGCCTGAAGGGTCAGACAACAACATCTCGTGTAAAGCTCTTCAAGACCTTGCTCAAGACAGAGCCTTCATACAACATCTCTCTTACATATAAGATGAGCAACGAGCTCGACACACACGCTAAGTTGTTCGTAGCTCTCAAGGGCAAGCTCACAGAGTACAAGGAGATTGACATTCCTGCAGCTGAGAAGTTCGGTCAGTGGACAACATTCACCACTACTCTCGACAAGCTCGGTCTGAAGTCGGGCGACGAGATCGCAATGATTGGTATCCGTCTCGACAATACAGCTAAGGACTACAACATGCTCGTTGGTGAGCTCGCAGTTCGCAACCCGCAGCAGACATTCGCTCCGGTAGCTCCGAAGATCAAGGAGATTGATGTTCTTCGCGGTAAGGACAAGACTTGCGACTTCAAGATCCGCTACGCTGCTAAGGAAGAGACTGGCGGCGAGAAGACATACAACGACGAGGTAGACACATGGTACTACGAGATCTGGTTCCAGCAGAAGGGCGAGAAGGAGCAGTACCTCACAGCTACAACATCATGGGCAGCTTACGTAATCGACGCTCCTATGGTAGCCGACCTCGAGAAGCGCGACTGCCGCTTCGGTGTACGCGCCGTTTCTCCTGACGGATTGCAGAAGAGCGAAATCTCTTGGAGCCCGTACCAGACAGTAGAATACGACACACCGTCTACAGAGGTAGCTATCGACCGTCAGGTTATCAAGCCGAACGAACAGTTCAAGGTTTATTACGAGGATCAGCTCGCACCGAACGCTCAGTCGTTCCGTCTGCTCAACGCACAGACGGGTGCTCAGGTAGGCGAGAAGTTCACCAACTGCAACGAGTTCACAACTTCTGTAGCAGAGGTTGGCGTTTACGACCTCGAGGTTGTTAACGATAAGGGTGCAACAGAGATATTCCGCGGCAAGGTTATCATCTCTCCGGAGAAGACAGGTGCTGTGCCGGTTGTAGAGACTGTAACTGCTGACAAGCAGACAGCTGAGACAAACGAGGAGATCAAGCTCAACTACACATCTCGCGACGGTGAGGGTAAGGTGTCTCGCGGTCTTGTTGTTAAGGACCCGAACATGCTCTTGATCCCGGCAGAGGTAACACTCGACGGCGGCAATAAAACAAGCATGGCTTACTCTTACGCTCTCTGGGTGAAGGTAGACAACTATGCTCACGACAAGCAGGGTACAAACCTCATCCAGAAGAACACTATCTCAGACAAGTGGCCGCACAACAACTGGGGTGACCTCTGGGTACAGATTCGTCCGCAGATCAACGCTGGCGAGCACGACTGCCGCAACAACCACCTTGCTAACGAGGTATCATTCAATACATTCGGCTGGACAGCTCACGACAACCCGAGAGAATCGATGATGTCTACAGGTTACGCACTCAACCCGGGTGTTTGGAACCACATCGTTGTTACTCAGGGCTCTGACAAGCAGCAGAAGATCTACTTCAACGGCAAGTGCGTAGCAGGTCCTGACTATTTTGCTGCATCTGACCTCCGTGAGAACAGCTCTGACTACCGCATCAACACTTCTGAGCACGCTAACGTGTTCATCGGTGGTGGCGGTGTTTACAAGGCAGGTCTGAACGCAACTATCGACGAGGTTCAGGTTTGGAACAAGCCTCTTACTGATGCTGAGGTAGTTCGCGCAATGCAGGGCTATGCAGCTAACGAGATTCCTGAGGGACTCATGGGCTACTACACCTTCGAGGAGATGGACAAGAGCGACTCTACATTCGTTAACCTTGGTAAGGCAGGTGCTCAGTACAAGGCAAGAATGGTTGTGATGAACGACTCTGGCGGTGAGAATACTTCTACAGCATCTTACAAGACAGTAGGTGCAAACAACGAGGTAACAGGCTATCCTGGCATCGATGGTACACTCGAGGTTAAGACTTCACACACATGGCAGCTCAATGGTGGTCGCATCTCTTCTGAGGACGACAAGGCAGCCGTTGTGACATTCGCTCGTCCGGGCGAGTATGAGGCAGGCGTTAAGCTCACCAACTTCTGGGGCGAGTCTGAGAAGGCACTTGAGAACGTACTCGTTATCACAGGTGTTGACGCAATCAACGACGTTAAGGACGCAGCTGGCTTCTCTGTTTATCCTAACCCGTTCGTAGAGAGCGTAAACCTCCGCTTCTCTGAGGGCGGCTTCTACACTATCAACATCGTAAGCGCAGCAGGTGCGGTGCTCCAGAGCAACGACTTCCGTGCTGATGCCGGCGAGACAGTGAACGTAGCTGTTCAGGGTGGCAAGGGCATGTACATCGTACAGGTGCTCAAGGACGGCAAGCCGTTCAAGGCTCTCAACGTAATCAAGAAGTAACAACAAAGAATAGCGAACCGGCGGGCGGTGACGCCGCCCTGCCGGTTCCAACTATATTCATTTAATAAAAAACAAACAATGAACAACAAATCAAACGAGAAAGGCAACATGGTGCTGAAAGCCGCCTTTGCGATGCTCGCAGCAGGTCTGCCTATGCAGTATGCTTCGGCTAATGGCAACGCAGCTCCTAATGCTTTGACACAGACTCAGGGCGCTGTCGTTCAGGGTACTGTTAAGGATGGTACTGGCGAACCGCTCATCGGCGTTAGCGTCGTAGTGAAGGGTGCCACTGGTCTTGGTGTAGTTACAGACATCGACGGTAACTATCGAATCGACGTTAAGGACAAGAACGCTGTCTTGGTGTTCTCTTATATCGGCTACACTCCGCAGGAGGTAAAGGTAGGCGGTCGTGCCAACGTTGACGTTACCATGAAAGACGAAAGCTCTGTGCTCAAGGAGGTCGTAGTTACCGCCATGGGTATCAAGCGTAAGGAGTCGTCACTTACTTACTCTACACAGCAGGTTAAGGCTTCTGACCTCAACCGTGTACAGGACCCGAACGTTGCCAACTCTCTCGAGGGTAAGGTATCTGGTGTAACCATCACACCGTCAGCAGGTGGTGCAGGTGGTGCTTCTAAGATCATCCTCCGTGGTAACAAGTCAATCCTCGGTTCTTCTACTCCGCTTATCGTTGTCGATGGTGTTCCTATGAACAACTCACAGCGCGGTCAGGTAGGTTCAGGTGCAAACATGCTTACAACAGGCGTATCTGAGGGTAGCGACGCTCTCTCAATGATCAACCCTGACGATATCGAGTCGATCAACGTGCTGAAGGGTGCCAACGCTGCCGCTCTTTACGGTTCTGAGGCTGCCAACGGTGTCCTCATGATCACCACAAAGAAGGGTCGCGAGGGTAAGGTAGGCGTTAACTTCTCTTCTAACGTTACATTCGACACTCCGCTCACAACTCCGAAAATTCAGAACGTTTACGGTGCTGCTATCGACGAGAACGCTCACACTATGAGCATCAGCAGCTGGGGCGATAAGGTATCTGCTCGTAATAACGACCAGCTTATCATCCAGACTCCAATGTACGGCGAGCACTTTGGCGAGACAATGAACGACGTACACTTGCGCAACAGTGCAAAGGACGACGTTGCCGACTTCTTCAAGACCGGTGTGACAACCAACAACTCTATCGCCCTCTCAGGTGGTACAGACAAGATGAGCAGCTACTTCTCTTATGGTAACTCTCACGCTAACGGTATGATTGACAACAACTCATACAACCGTCACACTTTCTCTTTCCGTCAGAGCTTCAAGTTCTACGACCGCGCTTCTATCGACGTGTCGATGAACTACATCCAGACAAAGACAAAGAACCGTCCTGGTGGTGGTATCACAATGAATCCGATCTACCACTTGTACATGATGCCGCGTAATATCGATCTCGGCTACTATCGCAACAACTACCGCGTAGACAATGGTACTTGGCTCACAGGACAGCAGACATACTTCAAGCGTAATCTGGCTGATGGTACATATACAAAGGTTAAGGAGCGTGGCACCGTAACAGGTCAGCCGATGCAGAACTGGGCTTACTCAGCTCAGGGCCAGAACAACCCATACTGGCTTATTAACCAGAACTCAAGCGTAGCTAAGGAAGACCGTTTCTTCGGTAACATCACTGGTTCGCTTGATATCTACGATGGTCTCTCATTCCAGGCTCGTTTGGGTATGGACTTCACAAAGTATGAGAGCGAGTCGAAGCGTTACGCTACAACATGGCTCCCTGCTTCTATGGAAGACCTGGGTCGCTACTGGTGGAGCTACTCTAAGACAACCGACCTCTACACCGACTTCATGCTTAACTACAACAAGACATTCGGTGATTGGGACGTATCTGCAACAGCAGGTTACGTAGGTCATATCCGCAAGACGTTCGGTCATGGCAACGATGTAACAGCTACATACTACTATGGTGACCGCGAGCACCTCTCTACAATGGCTAACTACTTCTCTACAGCAGCCGGTGGCCCGGGCGCTACATCTCCGAGCCAGAGCTCTGACTGGAACAAGGGTGCTGTTGTAACAGGTCAGATCGGTTGGAAGGAGACAGTTTACTTGGATGGTTCATACCGTCGCGACTGGTACCGCGCCTTCCGTCAGTTCAAGGATCGTGGTACGCCTGAGGATTACGGCTACTTCGGCTTCGGTGCGAACGCTATCGTAAGCAACCTCGTTCAGCTGCCAGAGTGGTTCAACTACTTGAAGTACCGTGCTTCTTACTCAGAGGTAGGTAACTCTATCCCAGGTATCGTTTACGCTGGCGCTACACGCAACTTCGAGACAGGTGCATTGGTTCCGTCTTCATGGGCTACTTTCAAGAATCCGCGTCCTGAGAAGACAGCTTCTTTCGAGACTGGTATCGAGGCATTGTTCCTCAACAACCGCTTGAGCTTCGACTTGACATACTACAACTCTACTATGTCTAACCTCTACCTCGTTGGTACCAACGCTTCTGGCAAGTCTATCCCAATGAACTCTGCCAAGATTCGCAACCAGGGTATTGAGGCTACTGTAGGCTACGACTTCAAGTTCGGTCAGCTCCGTTGGAAGACATCTTACAACCTCTCTTACAACGACAACAAGATCCTCCGTACAGCTTACGACGAGGAGACCGGCAAGGAGAATGTCATCGCTACATACGTAGGCGGTGTGCAGGTGCTCTACAAGGAAGGCGGCGCTATGGGCGACATGTACGTAACAGACATTAAGCGCGACGCTGAAGGCCACTACGTTCTTAACGCTAAGGGTGGTTTGTCAATGGAGACAGAGTCGAGCAAGACATACGGCAAGTTCGTAGGCAACCAGAATGCTAAGTGGCAGATGGGTTGGTCTAACACATTCACATGGAAGGACCTCTCTCTCTCATTCCTCATCAACGGTCGTATCGGTGGCAAGGTACTCTCTATGACAGAGTCGTTCCTCGACGGTGCAGGCTTGTCACAGCGTACAGCTGACGCTCGTCTCTATGCAGAGAAGAACAACATCTACGCTGACGCTGTCTATGGCAACAACATCCTCGGTATCCGTCTTGACGATGGTTCGGGTCGTATCGTTCCTATTGAGTCTTACTACAACTCAGTTGGTGGTGTAACTCCTCAGGACATTGAGCGCTACCTCTATAGCGGCACCAACTTCCGTCTGCGTGAGCTCTCTCTTGGTTATACCTTCCGCAACCTCTTCGGTCAGAACAAGAACCTGAACCTCTCGTTCATCGCTCGCAACTTGTTCTTCCTCTACAAGGACGCTCCGGTTGACCCAGACGTATCGCTCTCTACAGGCACTGGTCTCGGCGCATTCGAGGTATTCAATATGCCGTCGTCACGTTCGTTCGGCTTCTCATTGAATGTAAACTTCTAAAACAATTCAAAAAAGTAAAATAGAATTATGAAAAATTCAAAGATATTTGTTTACGCTGCGCTTGCGCTCTCTGCCTTCGGTATGCAGTCGTGTCTCGACTACGACACCCCGGGTGACGAGTTCAACGCAAACCAGACCATCGTGCCTCCAGTGATCAGCTCTGGTAAAGCAGATGTCATCGACTACAAGAAGGTGATTTCTGACGAGGGTGTTGCAGAGGCTATCATGGCACTTGACGATAACATCCGTACTGCTCAAACCGGTGTTTACGGCATGCGTGGCGGTAAGGAAGGTGGCGCTCCTGTGTCACACGCTTACCAGTTCTGCTACACACTCGGTCCTGACAACTACGTACAGTATTTCTGCGTACCTCACTCAGACTTCCCGTACTCTAACTTCACATTGCGTTCTACATACGACATGTGTAAGGGTTCTATCGGTGGTCCGGGCGGCGGTTTCGATGCTGCAAAGAAGTATATCGCTCCACTGTTGAACACAGAGAAGATCGACTCAGTTCCTGAGCTGAAGGCTATCTTCCTCACACTCTTCAACTACTCGGCTATCGAGAACGCCGACCTCTTCGGTCCGATGCCTTATCAGGAGTTCAAGGCTCTGCGCGACAAATCGCCGTTCGAGTACAACGACGTACAAACTATTTACTATGGTGTTAAGAAGAACCTCGACGACGCTATCGCATGTCTGAAGTATTACAAGGACCATCGTTCTGAGGCTTATAAGCAGGAGGTGGCTAACGTAATGTATGGTAGCCTCACCATCGTAAACGATGTTTATTCAAAGGATTGGCAGGATATGGAGCCGTGGATTCGCTTCGCCAACTCGCTCAAGCTTCGTATGGCTATCCACATGAGCGGTATCGAGCCGCAGACAGCTAAGGAGTGGGCAGAAGAGGCTGTTAGAGATGGTGTTACCGATACTCCAGAGAACGAAATTGCTGTATACCCATCAATGGCTGGTGTGGATCACCCGTTAGTACAGATTACCGACTGGCATGATATCGCTATTGGTGCTTCGTTCATGAACTTGCTTCAGAACCTTGACCACCCGTACATGAAGTACCTCTTTGAAAAGAACAGCGTTGGTCTTGCAAAATCTCCGCAGGCTGTAGAGGGTTCTTCTTGCCCGGCTACCACACCGATAAACTCTGTATACGTAGGTATGCGTAATGGTGTCGCTCCTGGTGAGGGTCAGGCTGCAGCCAACAACCCGTACGCTGGCTACTCTATGCTCAACAAGACATATCTGGCTCAGGCAATGCCTCCATTGTACTTTATGAAGTGTTCTGAGGTGTTCTTCCTCATGGCAGAGGGTGCTCTCCGTGGTTGGAATATGAACGGAACACCACAGCAGTTCTATGAGCAGGGTATCCGCTACGCAGCTCTTGAGGCTCGTACAACTATGAACAACGAGTACAACCAGCTGGTTGACGAATACCTCAACGTTGAGGCTCCGAAGGGTATTGCATACGTAGACCCACAGGGTCTTACACCTGATATGCCGAGCGTAACAAAGATCGGCGTTAAGTGGAACGAGAGCGATTCTAAGGAGATAAAGCTCGAGAAGATCATCACTCAGAAGTACATCGCTTCTTTCCCGTACAGCTACGAGTCATGGGTTGACCTTCGTCGTGTAGGCTATCCTAAGCTCTTCCCGATCCTCGGCGTAGCTGACAGCGATGGCACAATCGGCGCTGGCGATCCTTGGGTACAGACAAAGGAGAACATCATGCGTCGTATTCCTTGGGCTTCTGACGATCCTCAGACTAAGGAGGATATCGCTAACACTGGTCTCCCAGCACTTGGCAAGGGTGCTACTGATACTCAGGGTCAGCACCTCTGGTGGGATAACGGAGCTTCTAACTTCTAATCCGCACGTTTAGATTTGTATATATAAAAATGGGCAGGACTCCGATTTCGGAGCCCTGCCTTTTTTGTCTTAAATTGGGTCTAATCCCAAATTTATATATGATTTTTGGGATTACAATCCCAAATTTCTATATAACTTTTGGGATTAGAGCATTTTTTTTGTGTATCTTTGCAAGTGTAATATAATATTAATGTTATGATATCAAGACTATTGCAGAAGACAATTGAATCGCGTTTGTTTGCAGGAAAGGCAATTATCGTGATAGGAGCGCGTCAAGTAGGCAAGAGTACGTTGTTCAAGCTTATTCTTGAAAAACAAGACTATAAGGCATTGCAGCTTAATTGTGATGAGCCCGAGGTGAGGGATATGCTTAGCAATATAAACACTGCAGAGCTACGACTTCTTATAGCCGACAATCGTATAGTTGTTATTGATGAGGCGCAGCGAGTGGAGAATATAGGTATGACATTGAAACTAATTACCGACAACTTCCCAGAAGTGCAGTTGCTTGTGACAGGTTCTTCTTCTTTTGAATTGCAGGACAAGCTCAATGAGCCGCTTACTGGTCGTAAGTATGAGTATCATCTATATCCAATTTCCACTGCCGAGTTGATGGCAAGTAATGGTCTTCTCGGTGTGAAGCAGACCCTTGAGCAGCGCCTCGTCTACGGCTCTTATCCCGATATATTGAACCATGCCGACGATGCAAAAGAACTGCTTATGAACCTCGCTGGCAGTTATCTATATAAAGACTTGTTGACGCTCGAGAGCGTACGCCGTCCCGTTCTGCTCGGCAAGTTGCTTACTGCTCTTGCCTTGCAGGTGTGCAGTGAAGTGTCGTACAACGAACTTGCGCAGACCGTTGGTACAGACAATAAGACGATAGAGAAGTATATAGACCTTTTGGAGAAATGCTACATAGTGTTCCGGCTTAATGGTTTCAATCGCAATTTGCGTACTGAATTGAAGAAGAGCAAGAAATTCTACTTCTTTGATAATGGCATACGCAACGCTATTCTCCAGAACTTTGCACCTCTCTCGCTTCGTCAGGATGCAGGTGCGCTATGGGAGAATTTCATTATCAGCGAGCGTATAAAGCGCAATCACTATTCGGGTCGTTACGTCAATAGTTATTTCTGGCGAACCACCCAGCAGCAAGAAATAGACTATGTGGAGGAGTGTGACGGACAGTTTAGTATTTTCGAGATGAAGTGGAATCCACGTCGTGCCAATACTCAATTTCCTTCTTCGTTCCTAACGGCGTATGATGTGAAGGAAAAGGCTGTGGTGACTCCCGAGAACTGGATAGAATGGGTTATATAAGGCGCTGCAAGGCTATAAATAAAATCGAGTAGACGAAAATATCTACCATATCTTCCAGCCGGCGTGCAACGTGCTGCATGTCAGAAAGATAAAGGCTGGAAGATTCCTAAAAAATGAGGTTATCTTCCAGCCTATCTTCCAGCTGTGTGCATCTGTGGGAGGACACTCGCAGTTCGGTTGGTGCAGCTGAGACAGCTGCACCCCCTGAGGCATTACCGTTTACCGCATACAGGAAATGCTGTTACCGCGTGCCTAAACTGTTGTTACCGCAATGCTGTAAAGGCGTTACCGCGCTGTGGTAATAGTGGTTTCTATAGTTTCTTTACGTTAAAAAAGCATTAAAAGAAGTGCGGTTTCCATTTTTTTTTATTATCTTTGCAACAGATAAATCTATGAGTTATCAAATTATAACTAACTAACGGTAAGAATTTTCTAATTAACTAACTAAAACAAATTTACAAAGCATGAAGAAAAAAGTACTTCTGTCTACGCTTGCTATGGCTGCGTTCATGTCAGCTATGCCGAGTGTAAACGCTGTTGCTGCTGATGACACAACGTCAAATGCAGTTTACGACTTCAGCGGTTTCAACGACGTGAACCTCATCAACCTGTTCTACCAGGTTTACCAGGACGGTCGCAAGTATCCTACCGCTGCCGAGTTCGCAGCAGCAGGTATTCAGCAGAGCGACATCGCGTTCATCCGTTCGCACGTTCGCAACAAGGGCATCATCGACCGCTCAAGTCGTCTTATCAAGGACACCTATGAGAAGCGCAACCTTTGGATGAACATCCCGATGGGTCAGGGTAAGGATGGTGATGTAGGTCACCCGTCAACCAACTTCGACTACGACGTGTTCTCAATGTGGAACTACACCAACCTCTTCGGTGCTTGGAACCACGGATTCTTCTCTGCTCCTGCTTCATGGACCGACGCTGCTCACAAGAACGGTACCAACATGTTCTCTGGTATCAAGTTCTTCGACACAACTGGCGGCCGTCCTGACGGCGCTGGCAGCTGGATTCAGTATTGTACTGACAAGGACGAGAATGGCAACTTCAAGTATGTAGACGCTATCATCAACTGCTTGATGTACTTCGGTTTCGACGGTATCAACTACAACTGGGAGGATGCTGGCTACAACAAGACAGATATCGTTAACTTCCACCGCGCTCTTTGGGCAAAGGCAAAGGAGAACGGTTTCGACAACTACCGCAGCGGTATCTACACAAGCCAGAGCTCTATCGCAAGCACAGTGCAGGCAAAGTGGTTGCTCGGCGACAAAGAAGGTCGCACACACGACCTTATGCTCAACTATTCGAGCGGCGACTTCACTTATCAGCTCAGCAGCTCGGCTAAGGTGGCTATCGACGCTATCGGTTCTACAGACGGTATCTACGCAGGTATGTGGTTCGTAACCATGAACCGCGGATGGAACCGTCTTAACGCAGACGAGTATGCAAAGCAGATGAACATCTGTCTCTGGGGCGAGCACGCTTCAAGCCGTATCTGGTCTTACACCACAGGTGCCGACTCTTACGACCGTCAGGCTAACTACCAGTACATGCAGGAGCGCTTGATGTCAGGCGGCAACCGCAACCCGCTCGAGCGTCCGGCTATCAGCAATACGGGCAACGACTGGGAGACTTCAGACACAAAGAAGCCTCTTGAGTCGTACGCAGGTCTGGCAACATGGATTCCGGAGCGTTCTTCAATCTTCGGCAACCTTCCGTTCGCTACCAACTTCAGCCTCGGTAACGGCGACCGCTATGCTTACAAGGGAAAGAAGACAGCAGGCGCTTGGTACAACATGGCTACACAGGACATCGTTCCGACATACCGCTGGCTCGTTGTTAAGCCGGGTACACAGGAGGTTAGCAAGGATATCGACGCTACATTCTCGCTCGCTGACCAGTACATCGGCGGTACCAGCCTCCTGCTCACAGGTAAGGCTACAGCAGCAGGCACAGACGTCGTGCTCTACAAGACCGACCTCAACGTGTCTGCAGGCAACCCATACGCTAAGATCGCCGTTAAGAACGGCAAGGAAGGCTCAAACGCTTCTTCTCTCTACGTAATCGTTCAGAAGGCTGACGGCTCATGGGTAGAGACTCCGGTGGGCAACATCAACGGCGCTAACTGGCAGGAGGTGAAGGTGGCTCTCAACGGCGTTTCTAAGAGCGACGTCATCAAGCACATCGGTCTGCGCGTTAAGGGTAGCGACGACGCTTACAAGATGTACGTAGGCAAGCTCGAGATCAACGACGACGTTAAGGCCGTACCGGCTGCAATCAAGGACCTCAACGTAGAGGTTAAGAACGAGTACAAGACACAGCTCTCTGCCAAGATCTACTGGAACGTGGACGCACAGGCACAGAAGCGTGCAGCTTGGGATCTCGTTTACAACGACGAGGCTAACATCGACCACTTCGAGATTCTCTACAAGAACGGCGAGAACGGCAAGGTTTCTGAAATCGGCCGCACCACAACATGGTCTACATTCATCGGCGACATCCAGTTCGAGGAGAACGCAGAGCCGTACATCGGCGTACGCTCGGCATCTACCGACCTGAAGAGCTACTCAGAGGTTAAGTGGGTTAAGGTAACACGCGGCGACGTTGCTTCGTTGCCGGAGGTACCTGTTGCCGACTATCCTGAGAGCAAGATGAACCCGGCTTGCGACGGCGCAGCTATAGCACGCGAGCAGCGCTACGTAACAGACGTTACAACAACTGGCGCTGACCAGAACCTCGACTACCACACAGACCACCCAGTAGCTGACGGCTCACAGTACGACGACCAGACAGCTCTCGTGCTCAAGGTTAAGCAGGGACAGAAGGTGAAGATGAACATCAAGTGCGCCGACTTCTCAGACGGTCTGAAGTTCTGCTTCGCAGGTGGCTGGATGGACCTCAACGGCGACAAGCAGTTCAACTCAGCCAAGATTCAGGACGACCCGGCTAACGGCGAGATGCTCTTCTTCGCAGGCAAGCTCCGTGCAGCTACTCCTGAGTTCCAGACAACAGGCGTAGACTGCGAGTTCACCGTTCCTGAGGACGCAAAGCCAGGTTCGAGCCGTTTGCGTATCGTGTTCTCTGACGCATGGTTCGCAGGCGACTTCCTCCCGTCAGGTCTCCACAACAAGGGCTTCTCTATGGACTTCGGCGTAGAGATCACTGGCGACAACCCGGGTCGCGGCGCAGGTGTTGACATCCACGACCAGGGTGAGGCTGACGAGCCGGAGATGCTTGGTGGCACAGTTGACGCTATCAACTCTGCAAGCCAGGGCGTTTCTAAGGTAGAGGCAGCTGACGGCAAGTTCAACTTCCAGAACGTAGAGAAGGCATGGGTATACGATGCAAGCGGCGTACTCGTTAAGTACCTCGTTAACCCGACATCGTTCGACGCTCAGGCTCTCACATCAGGCGTTTACCTCGTGAAGATGCAGAACGGCAACATCATCCGTTCGCAGAAGCTCGTGAAGTAAAAAGCCCCTCCCAACCCTCCCCGTCGGGGAGGGCTTAGGATAGCTTAAAGAGGCTTGCTTCGGCTTAGCTTCCTTGGCTTAGAAAGGCTTAAGAAGGCTTAGTTCGGCTTAAACGCTGCCTTATACAGGCTTAGGCAAAACAACAATAGGAAAGGCGCAACCGTACGGGTTGCGCCTTTTTTCGTAGCAAAACTGCGCATTTGTTTGTTTTTCTCATCGCAAAAGTGTAGTTTTGCAGAATAAACCCTAATAGAACAGCTATCAATAGGGGCACCATGTTGAAGACATCTTCAGCAAGCCCGAAGCAAAAGCAAAGACTATGAATAAAACAGTAATTCTAACGCTTACAGCAGCAGCCCTGCTGTCGACAACCGACGCTGTGGCACAGTTGAAATATCCGGCAACGGCGAAGGACAACACCGTTGACGAGTACTTCGGAGAGAAGGTGGCAGACCCGTACCGTTGGTTGGAGAACGACACGAGCGCAGCCACGGCAGAGTGGGTGAGAGAGGAAAACCTCGTCAGCCGCAAGTATCTCGACAATATCCCTATGCGCAAGGCGATACTGAAGCGCCTGAAGGAAACCGTAAACTACGAGAAGCGCGGCATGGCATTCGAGCGCGGCGGCAAGTGGTACGCCTACCGCAACGACGGACTGCAGAATCAGTCGGTGCTCTACCAGATGGACCGCTACGACGCACCCCTCGGCGAGTGGCGCGTGTGGCTCGACCCTAACACGCTGAGCACCGACGGCACGGTGGCGCTGAAGCGCACAACGTTCTCGCACGATGGCAAGTATATGGCGTATGTCATCTCGCGCAACGGATCGGACTGGGAGGAGATATACGTGAAGGACGTGGCGACGGGCAAGACACTCGACGACCACATCGTGTGGGCGAAGTTTACGAAAGCCACATGGGTGGGCGACGGCTTCTACTACAGTGCGTACGACGCGCCCGAGAAAGGCAAGGAGACATCAGCCAAGAACTCCGTGCAGAAGATATACTACCACCGCATAGGCACGCCGCAGAGCGACGACCGCCTGTTCTATCAGAACCCGTCGCAGCCGCTGCGCTTCTACGAGGTGAGCGTGAACAAGGAGGAGACCGTGATGTACCTCACCGAGGCAGGCATGGACAACGGCAACAATCTCTACGTGCGCGATATGACGCAGGCAGACGCACAGTTCATACAGATGTGCTCCGACTCGCGCTATATCTATGCGCCTGTGGAGACCGTGGGCAACCGTATGTACATACTCACCAACGCCGGTGCGCCGAAGTACCGACTCATGGTGGCAGACGTGAGCAACCCGGGCTACGCCGACTGGAAAGAGCTGGTGGGCGAGGGCGAGAGCGTGCTCGAGGACGTGACGTTCACCGCCGACAACCGCATGATACTGCAGTATGCCAAGGACAACTGCAACCAGCTTTACGTTTATGACACCGACGGCAACCGACTCAGCGAGATTGCGCTGCCCACGTTCGGCACCACATCCGTGAGCGGCGCACGCGGACAGAAGGAACTCTTCTACTCGTTCACGTCGTACACCACGCCGGGCGCCATCTACAGCTACGATATGGCTACAGCGAAGAGCACGCTTGTGTCTACGCCGAAACTCGCGTTCCGCACGCAGGACTACGTTACGGAGATGCTTTTCTACACCTCGAAGGACGGCACACGCGCTCCGCTCTTCGTGACGCACAAGAAAGGCATAAAGCTCAACGGCAAGAATCCGCTGCTGCTCTACGGCTACGGCGGCTTCAACGTGACGTACAAGCCCCACTTCCTTTCGAGCATGATTCCGTTTATGGAGCGCGGCGGCGTATACGTTCACGCCGTGTTGCGCGGCGGTGGCGAGTATGGCGAGGCATGGCACGTGGCAGGCACGAAGCTGCAGAAGCAGAACGTGTTCGACGACTTCATCTCGGCAGCCGAATACCTTATTAATAAAGGCTACACCTCAAAGAACTATCTCGCCATACAGGGCGGAAGCAACGGTGGACTCCTCGTCGGAGCCTGTATGACACAGCGCCCCGACCTCTTCCGCGTCTGTCTGCCCGCAGTAGGCGTTATGGATATGCTGCGCTATCATAAGTTCACCATCGGCTGGAACTGGGCGCCCGACTACGGCACATCTGATGATTCGAAGGAGATGTTCGACTATCTGAAGGCTTACTCGCCGCTTCACACGCTGAAGCCCGGCGTGCATTATCCGGCTACGCTCGTCACCACAGCCGACCACGACGACCGCGTGGTGCCAGCCCATTCGTTCAAGTTCGCAGCACGCTTGCAGGAGTGTCAGGGCGGCACGGCTCCGGTGCTCATCAGCATCGGCGTGAACGCCGGACACGGCGGAGGCAAACCGCTGGCAAAGCGACTCGAAGAGACAGCCGACGCCATCAGCTTCACGCTGTGGAACATGGGCGTGAAGAAATAATCATGGAATAAGGCAAGAGAGAACAGCCCCACGGGGCATAAAGAACAAACAGAGAGAAGAAGCAGAATATGGTACCACAGGAATATCAGAAGTTCTACCTGAAAGACGTGACGTTCGTCAATCTGATGATGCGTCGCATATACAATGTGCTCATCGTGGCAAACCCGTACGACGCGTTCATGCTCGAGGACGACGGACGCGTTGAGGAGAAGATATACAACGAGTATGTGGAGCTCGGTCTGCGCTATCCGCCTACGTTCACGCAGGTGAGCACTACGGAGGAGGCGCGCGAGGTGCTGCGCACCATGCACATCGACCTTGTAATCTGCATGCCGGGCAACGCCGACAACGACGCGTTCAGCGTGGCGCGCGACATAAAGGCGGAGTTTCCGCACATGCACTGCATAGTGCTCACGCCTTTCTCGCACGGCATCACGAAACGCATGGAGAACGAAGACCTCTCCATCTTCGACTATGTGTTCTGCTGGCTCGGCAACACCAATCTTATCCTCTCTATCATCAAGCTGATAGAGGACAAGATGAACCTCGAGCACGACATCAATGAGGGCGGCGTGCAGATGATTCTGCTCGTTGAGGACAGCATACGCTTCTACAGTTCGATACTGCCCAACCTCTACAACTACATACTGGCGCAGAGCAAGCGCTTCGCTACCGAGGCGCTCAACCGCCATGCCGCCACAC
>ERZ779669.466-NODE-466-length-24313-cov-6.389356_pt1 | contig 24313 bp, 18 predicted proteins | sample MGYA00511372_ERZ779669 | MGnify/ENA primary metagenome ERZ779669 (study PRJEB29588, sample SAMEA1967891) | human gut metagenome | biome: human gut; feature: human-associated habitat; material: faeces | place: Denmark | collected 2008/2010 ... | reverse complement strand
CGAAGAACTGCATTTCCATCTGTTCGAACTCACGCATACGGAAAATGAACTGACGTGCCACAATCTCGTTGCGGAACGCCTTGCCTATCTGCGCGATACCGAACGGTATCTTCATACGTCCGGTCTTCTGCACATTGAGGTAGTTCACGAATATACCCTGTGCTGTCTCCGGGCGAAGATATATCTTGCTTGTGCTGTCGGCGGTTGATCCCATCTCTGTTGAGAACATCAGATTGAACTGACGCACGTCGGTCCAGTTCTTTGTTCCGCTTATCGGATCTACGATACCCTCGTCGAGAATTATCTGCTTCAGCTCGTTCAGGTCCATGGCGTTCATGGCCACAGTGTAGCGTTCGTGCAGGGCGTCGCGCTTCTTCTGATGCTCGATGATGCGCGGATTGGTCTCGCGGAACTTAGCCTCGTCGAAAGCCTCTCCGAAACGTTTGCGCGCCTTCTCCACTTCCTTGTTTATCTTCTCCTCGTATTTTGCTATCTGGTCCTCAATGAGCACGTCTGCACGATAGCGCTTCTTGGAGTCGCGATTGTCAATGAGCGGGTCGTTGAAAGCATCCACGTGTCCTGATGCCTTCCATATTGTAGGGTGCATGAATATGGCAGAGTCGATGCCCACGATATTCTCGTGCAGGAGCACCATGCTCTTCCACCAGTATTCCTTAATATTGTTTTTCAGTTCAACACCATTCTGTCCATAATCATAGACGGCGGCCAGACCGTCGTAGATGTCGCTGCTCGGGAACACAAATCCATATTCCTTGCAATGCGATACGATTTTCTTAAAAACGTCTTCCTGTGCCATTTTTATGTTTGTTTGATTATTTTATCCTTTAAGGATGCAAAGATAACTCTTTTAGTTGGTTTATAAGCCGTTTTAAGGTTAAATGTTATGAAACACAGCCTTGCGCGCACGTTTTGTCATTAATATATGGTTTGGCTTGCCATAATTTATTGCCGGCGTCGCAGCGACGCATTTGCCGCCGGTGACAGTCTGCCGACATGCATCGGCAAAATCCACGCCTCCACGCTCCACTGTCTGAGGTCCGGACATAGAAAGATGTTTTTCAAGAAAATATGGACAACAATTATACATCCTACGGAATACGAACACAGCACACGTGTATGGACAAAGTTTGAAACGACACGTATCTTACGACATGATTTATACATCGCTAAAAATATTCCTTTCGATATATACCGGACTCTCGTATTTTATTTGTAATTTTATAGTGTCAATCGTTTGGTTTGCCACTTTAAATTAGGACTTCAGGTCAAGTGTATTTAATGACACTACAGACATTCGGGAAATTCACATTCATCCGGTATCTTAAAAACGAAATCGGAGGGTTACATAATTGAAAAATCGATATAAATGGGAAGTATATCATACATAACAGACTTATTATCAATAATATTAGTGAGCCTGCCACTTATAGTTATAGGTAAGATAATCGGACCGAATACGAATATTAATTTCGGTCGCAGGATTCCCAAAGACGAACTTGAATCACCCAAAGGCATCAAAGCTTTAAAAGTAATAAGATGTACGCTCGTCTCTGCAGGAATTATAACATTATCTGCCGGGCTGTTGTGTATGATATTGAAACAGGCAGAAGCCATGTTCTGGATAATGGTAGCACCCATTACTATAGCCGTGATAATAATTGTCTTAGTACTTTATGAGCTTCACGACAACAAGAGATGGGGATTGGCTATTGTGCTGATAGCCATAGGAATAGCCGTAATACCATTGCTACTCTTACCCATGCCGGCAATCAATAACAAAAACAAAGTACACATAGACAACGACACTCTATTCATAGACGGAGAGTATTCCAAAATCATTCCTCTGTCAGAAATAACCTCGATAGAAGGCGACGCAACTGTTCCGCCAATAAAACTGAGGACCAACGGAACGTCTCTCGGCTCTTACAAGGTGGGATATTTTCTTACAGAGGACGACGTTGAGGTGGTGTTATATTTATACTCCGATAAGCACAGGATATCTCATATCAAAACAAAAAGGAATGAGGATATCTACATAAATCTTAGTGACTCTCAGCTGTCCACGATTTTGTCTTATAAACGAAGGACGACATACCGCCCTGTCTTTCCGTCGTCCGCAAGCTCAAAAGACAGCCCTTTCCATACTGCATCAGTATCACCGGCATATCCCTCGACAGCACTTCCATAATCCGTTTCGTCCCATCCGCCATATCCTCTTACGGTGTCCGATCAAAGACGGGCACATAGTAAATCCGCATTAAGGCTCGTGTATTCGTCATGCTTTTAGAATATTCACATTTATGCAGATACATATTTAAGCCCAACATCCCTTACATTCATAAGGACACCGCGCCTTTCTGCATTCTCTCCGGCAGCAGTCCGGCATCATACATTTCGGCTTCGACAACATCGCTCTGCCGGAACTGCGGACGAAAAGCAGAACTGCATAATTATGCAATTTGTGTATAAATATACAGTTTAGTACAGACCTCAACTTCACGAGAGTGCCGATGAAATGAAAAAAAATATCTCCGGCCGCAAATACGCGAGTTATGAGCACTTACGGTAAACGGTTGTGGCACAACAGGTTATGCTTTTCCGCAATGCGAAGCCGACTTCGACGCGTTGCGAAAGAGCCCATTTCAGGTTGCGAAATGGGCTCTTTCGCGTCCCGAAAAGCATCATATCATGCTCCGATAAAGCCCATTTCGCATGCCGATATGGTGCTTTTCGCAAAACGACCACGTCTGAGACGGGTGTATGAAAGTGGGTAACCGCACTGCGACAAGAAACAGAAACGGGCGAAAAAGCCCATTTCGGAGGTTTCCGATTTTCTATTTTGAGATTTTATTTTGTCAAAATTTTTTACTTCAGATTCTGTATATTTATTCATTTCCTGACACTCACCGAGCCGCACGTTCCACGCATCGGGCAACCGCGTCGGCCTCACGCACAGGCGCCGCAACGCCCGTCATAAACGGCTTTTGGGCACAAATCTTTTATAAATAGGAAAAAAATCAGTAACTTTGAAGCAAAATTTGTGACGAAGTAAAATATGAGCGACGAAATAAAGGACAACGAGACGATTGATGAAGAAATGAACAGCGAGAGCGTGAACGGCGAGGACACCGCACCGGAGGAACACTCCGACTACAAGCCCGTGAACCGTTTTGACGCCTCGGCAGTGCATCACCTCAGCGGGATGTACAAGACGTGGTTTCTCGACTACGCCTCATACGTCATTCTCGAACGTGCCGTGCCCCACATAGAGGACGGTCTGAAACCCGTGCAGCGACGCATCCTGCACTCGATGAAGCGCATGGACGACGGACGCTACAACAAGGTGGCGAACATCGTGGGACACACCATGCAGTTTCATCCTCACGGCGACGCGTCAATAGGCGACGCCCTCGTGCAGCTCGGACAGAAGGACCTGCTCATCGACTGTCAGGGAAACTGGGGAAACATTCTGACGGGCGACCGTGCCGCCGCGCCACGTTACATCGAGGCACGACTGTCCAAATTCGCGCTCGACGTGGTGTTCAACCCCAAGACAACCAACTGGCAGCTGAGCTACGACGGCCGCAACCGCGAGCCAATCACGCTGCCCGTGAAGTTCCCTTTGCTTCTGGCACAGGGCGCTGAAGGCATAGCCGTGGGCCTGAGCTCCAAGATTCTGCCGCACAATCTGGTGGAGATCTGCGACGCAGCCATAAGCTATCTGCGCGGCGAGGAGTTCACGCTATATCCCGACTTCCCCACCGGCGGCTCGATAGACGTGAGCAAGTATAACGACGGTCAGCGCGGCGGACAGCTCAAAGTGCGCGCCAAGATTGAGAAGATAGACAACAAGACCATCGTCATAAAGGAGATACCATACAGCAAGACCACCACAACGCTCATCGACTCCATACTCAAAGCCATAGACAAGGGCAAGATAAAGGCGCGCAAGGTGGACGACAACACTGCCGCCGAGGTGGAGATACAGGTGCATCTGGCGCCGGGCGTATCGTCCGACAAGACCATCGACGCGCTGTATGCCTTCTCCGACTGCGAGATAAACCTGTCGCCCAACTGCTGCGTGATAGAGAACAACAAGCCGTGTTTCCTCACCGTGAGCGACGTGCTGCGCCACTCGGTTGACAGCACCATGGGCCTGCTGCGCAAGGAACTCGAGATAAGGCGCGGCGAGCTTTTCGAACAGTTGTTCTTCGCTTCGCTCGAACGCATATTCATCGAGGAGCGCATCTACAAGGACAAGGGCTTCGAGAACGCGCCCGACATGGACGCCGCCGTGGCTCATGTGGACAAGCGTCTGGAACCGTTCAAGAAGAATCTGGTGCGCGAGGTGACCCGCGACGACATACTGAAGCTCATGGAGATAAAGATGCAACGCATCCTGAAGTTCAACAAGGACAAGGCCGACGAGCTGATAGTTAAGATAAAAGACGAGATAGCAAGCATCGACCACGACCTCGCCCACATGACCGATGTCACCATACGGTGGTTCGAATACATCAAGGACAAGTACGGCAAGGACCATCCGCGCCGCACCGAGATACGCAGCTTCGACACCATCGAGGCCGCGAAAGTGGTGGAGGCGAACGAGAAACTCTACATCAACAGACAGGAGGGTTTCATAGGTACGGGTCTGAAAAAGGACGAGTTCGTGTGCAACTGCTCCGACATAGACGACATAATCGTATTCTACAAGGACGGAAAATACAAGATAATACGTGTGGCCGACAAGATATTCGTAGGCAAGAACGTGATGCACGTGCAGGTGTTCAAGCGCAACGACCACCGCACGACGTACAATGCCGTATATCGCGACGGAAAGAACGGACCGACATACATCAAGCGTTTCAACGTAACGACCATGACCCGCGACCGCGAGTACGACCTCACGCAGGGCACACCGGGCTCGCGCGTGCTCTATTTCTCGGCCAACCCTAACGGCGAGGCGGAGGTGATAAAGGTGACGCTCGAAGTGACCTCGAAGATGAAAAAGATATTCCTGGAGAAGGATTTCTCCGACATCGGCATCAAGTCGCGCACGGCCAAAGGCAACATCCTCACCAAACACACGGTGAACAGGATAAGCCTGAAGAGCCACGGACGCTCCACGCTCGGAGGAAGGAAGGTATGGTTCGACACCGACGTGAACAGACTGAACTACGACGGACGCGGCCGACTGCTCGGAGAGTTCAACGACGGCGACTCAATACTGGTGGTGCTCGACAACAACGAGTTCTATATCTCCAACTTCGACGCCAACAACCACTATGAGGACAACATCAAGATAATAGAGAAATGGGATCCCGACAAAGTGTGGACGGCCGTGCTCTATGACGCCGACAACGACAACTATCCTTACATCAAACGCTTCAACATGGAGGCGACGAAGCGTTACCAGAACTTCCTGGGCGACAACCCGAACAGCCGTCTCGTGCTGCTCACCGACACACCTTATCCTCGCATCCGCGTGACATTCAAGCCTGCGGAGAGCCGCGACGGCAACCCACTGCAGCGTCCGCCTATGGAAATAGACATGGAACAGTTTGTAGGAGTAAAGGGATTCAAGGCCAAAGGCAAGCGCATAAGCACATGGGATGTTGAGAACATTGAGGAGCTCGAGCCTCTGAGAGTGCCCGAGCCCGAACCTGAAGACGGCTCCGAAGGCACCGACGCTGCCGACGAAGAGCCCGAAAACCTCGATCCTGACGCAGGCAAGAGCCAACAGCAGGTGATAGACGAGATGACTGGACAACTTAATCTGTTCGGAGATGACGACATGTAAGACCATCGTGATGGCCGCGGCAATGCTCACAGCCACCGCGGCATGGGGTCAGAGCGACACCATAACGTCGGACAAGGTGATAACAAACGCCAAGATGATAGGCATCGGGGCAACCAATATTCTCGACACTTATCTGTCGCCCGAGAAATACAGGGGCACTGAGCTGCGCTACATATCGCACACCACACGCGACTCCGAGAGCAGCCGCTGGTCGCGGCAGATAGTGCATCAGGGCGACATAGCCTACACCGACAACCGCTCGGGCAACGGAACGGAGATTGCGGGAGCTTACAACTTCCAATATGCATGGCTATACAACTGGCATTTTCTTGACCGCAGGCTGAACGTGAAGGCGGGAGCAGCCATCGACGCGACCATAGGTTTCATATACAACACGCGCAACGGCAACAATCCGGCACAGGCAAGGGCCATGCTCAACATCACGCCGACAGGCAGCGCCGACTACCGTTTCACCATCGCCGGAAGACCTTTCGCCGCACGCTATGAAGTGGGAGTGCCGCTCTGCGGACTGATGTTCAGTCCCAACTACGGGCAGTCCTACTACGAGATTTTCTCACGCGGAAACTACGACCACAACGTCGTGCCTACGACATTCGTCTGCTCACCGTCCATAAGACAGATGCTTTCGCTCGACTTCAGCATCGGCCGCACCACGCTGCGGGTGGGTTATCTCTGCGACATACAGCAGGCACGGGTGAACAACCTGAAGTCGCACATCTACACGCACGCCTTTGTCATAGGATTCGTTAAACGCTTCAAACTCATAAAGATACATCCATGAAACGACTGACTTGCTTTTTTCTTTTCATGACGGCAATCGTGCTGTGCCTCACTTCCTGCGTTGACGAGGAGGAGTATGCCGACAATCCGCGCGGCAACTTCGAGGCATTGTGGCGCATGATGGACGAGCACTACTGCTTCTTCGACCTTAAAGGCAAGGAGTACGGACTCGACTGGGACGAGGTTCATAGCCGTTATTCGGTACAGATGAGCGACAATCTGTCGGAGGATCAGTTGTTCGAGATTCTCGGTAACATGCTCGGCGAGCTGCGCGACGGACACGTGAACATGTACTCGGCGTGGGATGTGGCGCGCAACTGGTCGTGGAAGGAGGACTATCCGTCCAACTACAGCGACACGCTAATCAACAAATATCTGGGCACCGACTACCGCATAGCGGCCGGAATGGAGTATCGCGTGCTCGACGACAACATAGGATACATACGCTGCGAGTCGTTCTCCTCGGCGGCGGGCGAAGGCAATCTGGACGAGATAATGCTGTTTCTCGCACCGTGCAACGGCCTCATCATCGACCTGCGCAACAACAGCGGAGGCATGCTTACGGCTTCGGAAAAGCTCGCGGCACGCTTCACCAACAAGGAGATATGCGTGGGCTACATGCAACACAAGACCGGACCGGGACATAATGATTTCTCCGACATGGTGGAACAGCGGCTCAAGCCGAGCACAGGACTGCGCTGGCAGAAGCGCGTGGTGGTGCTTACTAACAGGGCTGTGTATAGTGCCGCCAACGAGTTTGTGAAGTATATGAAGTGTTGTCCGGGCGTAACCGTAGTGGGCGACAAGACCGGCGGTGGAGCAGGAATGCCCTACTCGAGCGAGCTCCCCATAGGATGGAGCGTGAGGTTCTCGGCATGTCCCATGTACGACACGGACAAGCAGAGCACCGAGTTCGGCATAGAGCCCGACTATTATGTCTCGCTCGACCAGGCCGACGTGCTGCAAGGAAAGGACACCATAATAGAATACGCGCGCCGATTGCTCAACAACGGCACGGCGACAGACAACAAATGAGCCGCGCAGACACGGTTTCATAATAAATAATAGGGAAACCGCCGTAACACATTAGACAATCATTCACAAAACAATAAAACATAAATCAGCATGAAAGCAATAAACACAGAAAAGGCACCGAAAGCCATCGGACCGTACAGCCAGGCCATTGAGGCCGGCGGAATGGTATTTGTCTCTGGTCAGCTGCCTATCGATCCGGCAACAGGAGTATTTGCCGAGGGCGGCGTGAAAGAACAGACCAGACAGTCGCTCACAAACGCTAAGCACATTCTTGAAGAGGCAGGAACAGACCTGGCACACGTTGTCAAGACAACCGTTTTCCTCTCAGACATGAACAACTTCGCAGCAATGAACGAGGTATATGCCGAGTTCTTCAACACACCTTTCCCTGCACGCTCTGCCGTTGCAGTGAAAACACTGCCGAAGAACGCGCTCGTTGAGGTTGAGTGCATCGCAGTGAAATAATCTTACCGACGCAATGAATGCCGGTGCGGACAACCGTACCGGCATTTTTCATCTGCATAAACGGACACCGGTATGGAATGAAATATTCGTCAAGTCTGCCCCAATCGTTATATATCCGAAGCGTTTCGATATGTTACCGGGCTGTCAGTCTGCCATCCTTATCGAGGACATGATGGGTTACATTGAACAAAAACAACTGCCGGAATGACTGAAAGAAGAAGGAAGATGTCGGACAAGCATAGGACATAATACAAAATAACTGTTTGCGGTATGACTACATATTCATATTAAAACGCTTCTTACGACCGCACAGTAAAAACAAAGGACTGACTGCGAACAAGCACAGTCAGTCCACGTTATCCCAAAAACAAAGCATTGACTCACGTCAATATACTATCTCAAAGAGTTCTTTATCATTTTTAAGCGACGCATAACCGCCGGCAAACGAGAAGCCTCCCACCGCGTCGATGGCTGCCGCATACTTGCTGTAAGAGTATATTCTGCCACCCGAGAAAGCTATAGCTCCGTCGGCCTTTATACCTTTAGGCGAAGCCTTTCCCTTCGTTCCGGAGGTCACCGTGTTGAGTTCGCCATCCGTAACGCTGATATCCCCGTCACGGTTGATACCCTTTCCGCCCTCGCCGGTGCTCTTCCGGTTGAGTGTTTCTGCCGTCATCGCGAAGGTAGAACCGCAATTTATGCCGACGCAACTGCTCGTATCGTTGTTCTCTATGAACGGAACGCCGGAGGTGATGACATCATATTACCGTCGAATCTCACCCCAACGGTGTAGGACACTGTCATGTTCTCCACATAATCATTGTCGTCGTAAGCGACCGCCTCTGCCGGATCACCGAGCGAAGTATAATCGAACTCTATGCCCTTAGGCACATATCCGGGTTTTTATCCGCCGTTTATTATGCCGTTGAAGTCAGTATAATCGTCCTCGCAAGCCGTGAAGACGACAAGCGACAGCACTACCATAAACAACGCATACAGCCATCTCAGACATCACAATTTAATATTATAGCTCAATCCGAGTATATGCTCGTCGGGCTCATCATCGTCTTTATCGTTGTTCACATCCTGGTAAAGATAATACAGTCCGACCCTGTGCATCTCCGTGATTTTCCATTCCGCGCCGACGGTATATCGTGATTTCTCCAACGACCATGAGTTGTAGAACTCGGCACTGGCGTAAGGTTCTATCTTACATTTCGGAATATCATATTCCACCTTCAACCTTGAGCGCAGCACATGATGCCTCTTGCTCTTCACATTGTCGTCCTCCCACCACTCATTATCGAAGTCGTATCGCTCCGTGGTTTTCTCCGGACGATAGGTGAACTGCCATCTTTCGCGCAGCGACATTTTGAATCGTCCCACGTCAAGGCTGCCCGTCAGCGATACGTTGAAGCGGTGGCGCAGTCCCCAATAAGACGGCCGCCAGTTGTTATATGTTCCGTTCTCGTGATAAGTTATCTTCTCTTCGTTGTTGTCGTAGAGCAAGGTGTATCCCGCCGAAAGTTTCAATCCTTTCACAATCTTATAGCTTCCGTCAACACCGAAACTCCACCTGTCGGCCGTTTTTGAGTTGTTGCGGGTTCTGAACTCGCCTTCCACGCCGACGCTCCACTTCTTCCCGAAGTCCTTCTCCGCACCTACCGTTGTCCACACACCGAAATCGTTGTGCTGCGCCCTCACCTCTGCCGGTGCAAAGACAAACAGTGCGAGCAGCGCCACGACCATCCGTACGCACATCAGTGACGTACTTATTTCTTTTCTCTTATCCATTCCTAAGCAGACAATTTAAGTTCATTGTTTATCGTACTGTTATCTTCATATACCCAGGATTCATAATAAATCTTCACTGTCGCAATATCCCGCAGGCAGTCTTTTTCCCCCACTTCCGCGTTGGCTATGTTCATACCGGTGCGCAGTTTCAGGTCCGTCAGCATATCACCGCAGCGTTCAGGCGTTATGAGCGCTATGCGGTCATACTGTATTAGCTTTTTCGAGATATGCCTGAGCAGCACATAACTCTCAAAGAGCCATGTGGCAATGATGAATATCATGTCCGCAGCTATCAGCCCGATGCAGATTATCGTCGTAGCCGGCGCGTTTATCACAGACACCGCTATGATGCAGAACAGACAGGTCTTCTCCCTTACCGGCATCGACACGGTGCGGTAACGGATTATTCCGAATATGGCAAACAGACCGAGCGCAAAGCCTACTTCCAGTCTCACTCCGCCCAAGAGATATATCATGAAGAATATGCTGATGCTTATGAGCATGGATGTGACACAGCTGTCGCGCCTCCGTCTCTCAGGATAATACAGGCAGTGAATCATCATCCACACCATCAACGTGTTGAATGAGAACCTCAACAACATTGCCAGTGAATGGTATCCTTCGACAAAAGGCACGCCAGACAAGTCTAATTCGTACAATTCGTTCATTTATGTTCGGAATGTTTCTCTGTTTTCGAAAATTATTTTTGTATGATAATATCCTGTGTCACGCCTTCGTACGTTCCGAACCTGATATGTCAGCGACAATGCCGGTACGCAATAAAAAAACGCAATCCTATTAATATACTCAGTTTTGTCGCAACCTCTCCATCATGCGCAGACGCCGGATGCAACGGTTATGATGCACCATGAACATATCGCACCTCTCCGTATCGAAATACACTGTGTAGTATGAAGCCATGCGCTTGCCCTTTGTCTCATGCACCAGATAATCGTCGTGCGCCATTAAAAGAAATCCGGCAAGCATCTTTTTCGTCGTAACGAACTTCACATCCGTACTGTTCATCAGGCGTATGCCGCTCATTTCGTAAAGAGTAATAGGTTCGTATGAATTTAGCAATCCGGTCACGGTAACACTTTTGTAATTATTTTGCAAATATAGTGTAATATTCTTTACAACGCAAGTAAAAAATGTTGTTATTGGATTTGATGACCATAATTTATCGTACAACGGATGGAGACAAAGAATGTTATGATTGACATAAAACGCAGTGGCACACCGCAATAACAACCCGCTCACACCACGGACACGCCCTGCTCACTACGGCAAAAATAAAATAACCGTAACGAAACATTATATCAAAAAAACGGCAAATCATTCGTTATTGACACAAAAAAAATGTAACTTTGCAATGATTTTGCGTCCTGTATGACAATGAAGGCAACCATGAGCCGTGCCCACACAGGCACGAACACGGGACTGCAAGACCATTACAACGCGCTTGTGGCGGAATTGGTAGACGCGCCAGACTTAGGATCTGGTGGTTTAGGCCGTGTAGGTTCGAGTCCTATCAGGCGCACACGCATACGCCGGACAACATTATTATATTGTCCGGCGTTTTCTTTTCATATCACGCAAAAATATCTTTCATCAGTCAAAAAATATATTTTTCATTCATCAAAGATATATTCTTAAACAGCCAAGGATATATTCTTCATCCATCAAAGATATATTCTTCAACAGTCAAGGATATATCATTCACCCATCAAGAATATGTTTTTCATCAGTCAAAAATATATCCTTCATTCCGGACAAATATATTTTTCGCCTTCCACACATATATTAATATACGCACGCGGAGCCCTCGCCCGTTTTCCGTAAACATACAGATGAAAGCACGCAACAGCCACCCTCGTGCCACAAGCACAGAAAAACGCGCAAGCCGACACGCCGCACATACACAAAAAGACGGCGCACGCAGGTCGTCAAACAACCGCATGCGCCATCTGTATATTCACGGACTGAGCGTATGAAGATTATTTCTTCACGTCGCCCACCTTTATAAGATATTCTGCTATCTGCACCGCATTGAGCGCCGCACCCTTGCGTATCTGGTCACCGCTGAGCCACAGTGTGAGGCCGCAATCGTCGGCTAGGTCCTTGCGTACACGTCCTACATACACATCGTCCTTGCCTGCTGTCTCGAGCGGCATAGGATAGACGAGGTTTGCCGGATCGTCCTTGAGCGTGCATCCCGGTGCAGCGGCGATGGCCTTCTGAGCATCCTCCACGCTGATGGGGCTCTCTGTCTCAATCCACACGCTCTCAGAGTGTGAACGGAGCGACGACACACGCACGCATGTTGCCGAGCACTTCACGTCGCTGTGCATTATCTTGCGTGTCTCGTTAAACATCTTCATCTCCTCCTTTGTGTATCCGTTCTCGGTGAAGACATCAATCTGCGGAATGACGTTGTAAGCCAGCTGATGCGGGAACTTCTCCACTGTCACGGGCTTGCCCTCAACGAGTTCCTCATACTGCTGCTGCAGTTCGGCCATTGCAGCCGCGCCCGCGCCACTCGCACTCTGATAGCTCGACACGTGTATGCGCTTAATGTGGCTGAGCTTCTCAAGCGGTTTGAGCACCACCACCATCATGATTGTAGTGCAGTTTGGGTTGGCGATGATGCCGCGCGGACGGTTCAGAGCGTCCTCGGCGTTGCACTCGGGCACAACCAAAGGCACATCGTCGCACATACGGAACGCGCTCGAATTGTCTATCATCACAGCTCCATACTTGGTGATGGTCTCGGCAAACTCTTTCGACGTGCCGCCTCCGGCCGATACGAAAGCTATGTCAACACCCTTGAAGTCGTCGTTATGCTGCAACAGTTTCACTTCGTACTCCTTACCCTTGAAACTGTATTTGCGGCCTGCCGAACGCACTGAGCCGAACAACACCAATTCGTCTATCGGAAAATTACGCTCTGCAAGTATGCGCAGGAACTCCTGTCCCACTGCTCCGCTTGCTCCTACAATCGCTACTTTCATACTTTATAATTTTTTGTTGTTATAATTTCCTTTCATTCCGCACCCTCCGGACGCAAGACCGCCACACGGCCATGCCACATTCCGAGGCGCGGTATTGCGACACCGTCATGCCGCCTGTATACGGGAAAAAGCCCCGCGACGCGCAGCCGATGCACGGGCACCGGTTACCGATGGCTTACGACGGGCGACAAGAGAGTCCACCCTCTGCCTCACGGGCGCATGTACATATATTGTTTGCAAAGATACAACATTTCCGTCAAAATACAATTACAACAGCTTTTTTATAACATTAAAAACCGACACTGTGCCACCTACCGCACAATCGGGCCGACAGTGTGAACATTTAACATATCGTATTACGGAAACGCCTGTATCGTAATATGATTTAATTTTATTTAAGTATCACCATCTCATATTTTAACTTTTGAATTTTCTCAATCCAGCTTTCGCGAAGCCACAAAAACGCTTTTATTGTCTCATTCCATACGTTCCGCACCGCGGATTTCGGAGACCCGCGTTGCGAAAGAGCCCATTTCGCACTCCGAAAGAGCCTCTTTCATGGTGCAAAAGAGCCTCTTTCGGCCTCCAATAAAGCCCATTTCGCAAGCCGAAATGATGCTTTTCGCAAAACAACGGATACCCCATTGCATAGAGCACTACATATAATTGTCTGTCTATCAGCACATTACACATATTCATAAAAATCGTGAAATTTCAGCCCTTCAGACGAAAAAATCAAGATTTTTTCAAAAAACGGCTATGCCAGAGTTTTATTTTTAACATTTCAAATCCGTGAAATGTTAAAACAAATTGATAAAAAACACGCCGTAACGCGCCATAATACACTGCGCGCTAAGATGCCCTGAATCATTCCACACAACCTGTTTCCACTCCCCCGCAACCGCGCGCAGCACATCCGCAAAACCATTCCGGCACGCTCCACAGCAATCAAATAGCGTTCCGGCATGTCCATTTCCACATTTTTATTCGTTTATTACGCCAAATTTGATTAAGTTTGCACATTAATTAAATAATACACAGACAACATCAGCAAAATGCCCATGTCCCAGATAGCGCAATATTTTCCGATAACCGACCCTACGCTCATATTCTTCGTGGTGATGATAATCATCCTCTCGGCGCCCATCATCATGGGTAAGCTGCGCATTCCGCACATCATAGGCATGGTGCTTGCCGGAGTGCTCGTGGGCAAATACGGGCTCAACATACTGGTGCGCGACGACTCGTTCGAGCTATTCGGCAAGGTGGGACTCTACTACATCATGTTCCTCGCCTCGCTCGAGATGAACATGGACGGCATACGCAAGGACGGACAGCGGTTTCTCACTTTCGGTCTGCTGACGTTCGCGGCACCGTTCGTGCTTACCTATTTCATGAGCTCCGAACTGCTGGGCTACTCACAACAGGCGTCGTTGCTGCTGGGCTGCATCATGGCGTCCAACACTCTTATAGCCTATCCCATCGTGAGCCGCTACGGCCTTCAGCGCAAGAAGAGCGTGTCGCTGAGCGTCGGTTCGTCCATGATATCGCTGTTGCTGGCGCTTGTCACGCTCGCCGCCCTCGTAGCGTCGCACAGGGAGAGCACCGGTTTCTGGTTCTGGGTGTGGTTCGCAGCCAAGTTCCTGATATACATAGGGGCCATGGTTCTCATCATTCCCCGGCTCACACGCTGGTTTCTGCGCCGCTACAGCGACGCCGTGATGCAGTTCATCTTCGTCATGTCCATGCTCTTCATGAGTGCCGCCCTGAGCGAGGCCGTGGGACTTGAGGGCATCTTCGGAGCCTTCGTCGCCGGACTCATCCTCAACCGCTACATACCGCACGTGTCGCCTCTGATGAACCGCATCGAGTTCATCGGCAACGCGCTGTTCATCCCCTACTTCCTCATAGGCGTGGGAATGCTCATCAACGTGCGCCTGCTCTTCGCCGGAACTGGCATCATCTGGGTGGTGCTCGCCATCACTTTCTTCGGCACGTTAGGCAAAGCCATCGCCGCATATCTGTCGGCCCGCCTGTTCCGCCTGCCGCTGTCGTCGGGCAACATGATGTTCGGACTCACCTCGGCACACGCCGCCGGCTCAATAGCCATGATAATGGTGGGAATGAAGATAGAGACGGCTCCAGGACAGATGCTCGTGAACGACGAGATGCTCAACGCCGTGGTGATAATGATTCTCTTCACGTGCATCATATCGACGATGATGACCGAGTCGGCTGCGCAGCAGATAATTATGCGCGACAAGGACATGCCGCAGGACGACGTACAGGCCGACGACGAACGGATACTCATACCGATGAAGTATCCCGAGTATGCCAACCGGCTGCTGAACCTTGCGCTCATGATGCGAAACCCGAAGCTGGGACGCGAGATTGTAGGGCTTAACGTGGTTTACGATGACGATGACATGCGCATAAACCAGGAGCGCGGACAGCGTCTTCTGGAGAGTGTCAGCAAGTATGCGGCGGCGGCCGACGTGAGGATGCAGACTCAGGTGAGAGTGGCCGCCAACATTGCCAACGGCATAAAGCACGCGTTCAAGGAGTTCCACGCCTCTGAGATTATCATCGGAATGCACATGCACAAGGAGGTGTCGCAGAAGTTCTGGGGCGCGTTCCACCAGAGTCTGTTCAACGGACTGAACAATCAGATAATCATGGCGCGCATCAAACAGCCGCTGACTACCATACGCCACATACACGTGGTTGTGCCTTCAAGGGCGCAGTTCGAACCGGGATTCTACCGCTGGCTCGAACGTCTTGACCGTCTTGCGGGCAACATGGAGTGCCGTATGATGTTCCACGGACGTCCCGACACGCTCTCGCTCGTAAACAAATACACAGTGGAACACCATCCTGACGTGAAGGCTGAATACACGTCGATGGACCATTGGAGTGAGCTTCCGAAGCTCGCCGCGAACATAAACGAGGACAACATGTTCGTGGTTGTGGCCGCACGAAAGGGCACTGTGTCATACAAGAACGCGATAGAATATCTGCCCGAGGAGCTGACGACTCATTTCTCGGGCACCAATCTCATGATCATATTCCCCGACCAGCACGGCAACGCCATGGACGAAATGACCTTCGCTCAGCCGCAACACACCGAGGACCGAAGCGCTTACGAGAGCATCGGCAAGTGGATAAACCGCATGAAGAAGTCGGGAAAGAACCGTGCCGACGGCAGCGACGCGCAATGACAGCGGCTTGACAGCCACACATCACCCGACGACATGCACATACGACAAAAGACAAACATACTGTATTTATGATAGACATCAAGGGTATTACCAAAAGTTTCGGCTCACTGCAGGTGCTCAAAGGCATCGACCTGCACATTGACAAAGGCGAGGTGGTGAGCATAGTCGGACCCAGCGGAGCGGGCAAGACCACTCTTCTGCAGATCATCGGTACGCTCGACAAGCCTGACAGCGGATCGATCGTCATAGACGGAATAGACGTAAGAAAACTCAACTCCAGACAGATAGGCGAGTTCCGCAACCGCCACATTGGTTTCGTATTCCAGTTTCACCAGCTCCTTCCGGAGTTCACGGCAATAGAGAACATCATGATTCCGGCATTCATCGGAGGCATGGGCAAGAGCGAGGCCAAGGAGCGCGCGCTCGAATTGCTACGTTTCATGGGACTGGAAGACCGCGCCACACACAAGCCGGCGGAGTTGTCGGGTGGCGAGAAGCAGCGCGTGGCCGTGGCAAGGGCACTGATGAACAACCCGGCGGTGATTCTTGCAGACGAGCCCAGTGGCAGTCTCGACTCAAAGAATAAGGAGGAACTGCACCGCCTGTTCTTCGAACTGCGCGACAAGTTCGGCCAGACATTCGTCATAGTGACACACGACGAGAACCTGGCCAAGATAACCGACCGCACCATAGTGATGAAGGACGGACTGCTGGAAAGCAGCTTCACCGCTGCCGAACCTGCCACAACGACAGACACTCCGAAAGATACTGCCGGAGCTGAAGACTCCGACGGCGACGGGGAATGATTCTTTATATATTTCGAACTATCAAAAACAGACTGACATGATAAAGCTCGGCGACTACAACATACTGACTGTCGTTAAAGAAGTGGACTTCGGACTGTATCTTGACGGAGGCGATGAGGGCGAGATACTGCTGCCCCGTCGCTACGTGCCCGAGGGTGCCGAACCCGGCGACACGATGGAAGTGTTCATCTATCTCGACAATGAGGAGCGGCTCGTTGCCACCACAGAGATACCTCTGGCAAAGGTAGGCGACTTCGCTTATCTTGAGGTTGCGTGGGTCAATCAGTACGGAGCGTTCCTCAACTGGGGACTGATGAAGGATCTTTTCTGCCCGTTCCGCGAACAGAAGATGCGCATGGTGAAGGGCAACAAATACATAGTGCACGTGCATCTCGACGAAGAGAGCTACCGCATCATGGCGTCTGCCAAGGTTGAACACTTCCTCAGCGAGGACATGCCGCCCTATCAGCGTGGCGACGAGGTGGACATGCTGGTGTGGCAGAAGACCGACCTTGGATTCAAGGTGATTGTGGACAACAAGTTCCAGGGCCTCATATACGACGACCAGATTTTTGAATACATACACACGGGCGACCGCATGAAGGGCTACGTGAACACTGTCAGACCCGACGGAAAGATAGACCTTATGGTGCAACCTTTGGGACGCCGGCGCACTACAGACTTCGCAGAAACCCTGCTGGAGTACATGCGTGGCAACGGCGGAATGTGTCCGCTGGGCGACAAAAGCGACGCCGAGGACATAAAGGAGATGTTCCATGTGAGCAAGAAGGTGTTCAAACGGGCCGTGGGCGACCTTTACAAGCGCCGGCTGATAAGCATTTCGGACAACTCTCTAAAGCTGAACGACTGATGCAGGAGTGGTATGCAAGGACGGAGATGCTGTTCGGACACGAGGCCATAGAGACGCTGGCAGCAGCGCGGGTGGCCGTGTTCGGAGTAGGCGGCGTGGGCGGTTATGCAGTCGAAGTTATGGCGCGCAGCGGTGTGGGACACTTAGATCTGATAGACAACGACACTGTGAGCATCACCAATATCAACCGTCAGATAATAGCACTCAACAGCAACGTGGGGCAATATAAGGTGGATGTGGCGTGCCAGAGGGTTCTCGACATCAATCCGCAATGCGACGTCAGAGCCATACGCATGTTCTATCTGCCCGAAGAGGCAGACAATATCGACCTGTCGGAATATGACTATGTGGTGGACTGTATCGACACTATAAAGGCCAAGATAGACATAGCGATGCGCTGCCATGAGCTCGGCATACCGGTGATAAGCAGCATGGGAGCGGCCAATAAGCTCGACCCGACGATGTTCCGGGTGACCGATCTGAGCAAGACAAGCATGGACCCGATAGCCCGTATAATGCGTAAGAAGCTGCGCAAGGCCGGCATAGAACATCTGAAAGTGGTTTACAGCGAGGAACAGCCGGAGAAAATCAACTGTAACGATACGCCCGACGACAGCACCGCTACATCCAAACGTCCCGTCCCGGCAAGCAATGCTTTCGTGCCGGCAGCGGCAGGTATAATAATAGGTGGTGAGGTGGTGAAGGACATAATCGGCATAGGCAAAAAACAATAAACCTTACTGCCCGCAGCGGAAAGCTGTTTTCCTTATGATAAAAACAATCCCGGAACAGAAGCACACAGGCTTTGTTCCGGGATTGTCTTATGTCTTTGAGTTTTCTTTTTAGAACTCTGCACTCTTCGGAGTACGCGGGAACGGGATGACGTCGCGTATGTTCTGCATACCTGTAACGAAGAGGATGAGACGCTCGAAACCGAGTCCGAAACCACCGTGAGGACATGTTCCGAACTTACGTGTGTCGAGATACCACCACATATCCTTCATAGGTATGTTGCGCTCTGTGATCTGTGTCATAAGCTTGTCGTAGTCTTCCTCACGCACACTTCCTCCGATTATCTCGCCAATCTGCGGGAACAGCACGTCGGTACCCTGTACGGTGCGGCCGTCCTCGTTCATCTTCATATAGAAAGCCTTTATTTCCTTCGGATAATCCACCATTATGACAGGCTTCTTGAAGTGCTCCTCTACGAGGAAACGCTCGTGCTCGCTCGCAAGATCCATGCCCCATGAAACCGGGAACTCGAACTTCTTGCCGTTTGCCACAGCCTCCTCGAGAATCTTGATACCCTCGGTGTAAGGCAGACGTACGAACGTGTCTTTCAACACCCCCTCAAGTCTTGCGATAAGACCTTTGTCTATCATCTTGTTGAGGAATGCGAGATCGTCCTGGCAGTTGTCCAAAGCCCATTTTACACAATACTTGATGAACTCTTCCTCGAGGTCCATCAGGTCGTCCTTATCGATGAAAGCCACCTCAGGCTCTATCATCCAGAACTCTGCAAGATGGCGCGGAGTATTACTGTTCTCGGCGCGGAACGTCGGACCGAATGTGTATATCTGTCCCAGAGCAGTGGCTCCGAGCTCACCCTCGAGCTGTCCCGATACGGTGAGAGATGTCATCTTTCCGAAGAAGTCATCGTTGTAGAGAATCTTTCCGTTCTCGTCTTTCTTCAAATCATACAGGTTCTTTGTAGTAACCTGGAACATCTCTCCGGCACCCTCGCAGTCGCTTGCGGTGATGATAGGTGTATGGAAATAGAAGAAGCCACGGTCGTGGAAGAACTTATGTATGGCGATAGCCATGTTGTGACGGATACGCATCACTGCGCCGAACGTATTGGTGCGCAGACGCATATGAGCATACTGGCGCATGTATTCGAAGCTCTGTCCTTTCTTCTGCATTGGATAGTCCGATCCACACAGGCCGTAAATCTTAAGCTCCTTGCACTGTATTTCTGAAGCCTGACCTGCACCCTGGCTCTCTACGAGCTCACCTGTGGCGCTTATACATGCACCTGTGGTGATCTGCTTCAGCATGTTCTCATCGAACTTTGAAGGATCAACAACTATCTGTACGTTCTTAATCGTTGAGCCATCGTTCAATGCTATGAAATCAACGGCCTTACTGCTGCGGTGTGTGCGCACCCATCCTCTGACATTGACAGTTGCGCCGAAGTCGGTGCGCTTCAGAACGTCAACAACCTTTGTTCTACGTATTGTCTCCATTTTTTCAATATGTTATAAAATGCTGTCAGCCTTTTCTGCACGCGCCTATGTCCTCATCATGCTCACAGTGCATGAAGCGAAGACAGCGGCACGGACCGAATCGGCCGACACACCAACTGTTTATATTATTCTTTTTCAGTCTTACTATTTACTCGAAAGCGCCCATGCGCAGCATCTCAACCTCTTTCTCGGTGAGGAATCTCCAGTCACCGCGACGCAGGTTCTTCTTTGTCAGTCCGGCGAACTGTACGCGGTCGAGCTTCACGACATGATAGCCCAGATGCTCGAATATACGGCGCACGATGCGGTTCTTACCGCTGTGGATCTCTATTCCCACCTGACTCTTGTCCGTGTCGCTGGCATACTCGATTGCGTCTGCGTGTATCTCGCCATCCTCAAGCTCTATGCCCTCAGCTATCTGCTGCATGTCGTGAGCAGTGACATTCTTGTCGAGGAACACGTGATAGACCTTCTTCTTGAGGAACTTCGGATGAGTCAGCTTGCTGGCAAGGTCGCCATCGTTGGTAAGAAGCAGCACACCCGTAGTGTTGCGGTCGAGTCGTCCCACCGGATAGATGCGCTCCGGACACACGTTGCCCACGATGTCCATGACCGTCTTGCGGTGCTGCGGATCGTCGCTTGTTGTCACACAATCCTTCGGTTTGTTGAGAAGCACGTAAACCTTCTTCTCAAGTGTAACCACGTTATTCTGGAACTTGACTTCGTCGCTGCGCTTAACCTTTGTACCGAGCTCGGTCACTACTGTTCCGTTCACCGTCACAGCTCCTGCCTCTATGTACTCATCTGCCTCACGACGGCTGCACACACCGGCATTTGCAAGATACTTGTTAAGACGTATCGGTTCGTTCGGATCGATGTGAGTCTCGCTGTATTCGATGCGCTTCTTCATGCTGTACTTAGCATTCGGATCGTAATCGGCAGTACGCTGACGATAGCCTCCCTGCTGATAGTTCTTGTTGTAACCACCGCGCTGAGGACGTGCGCCACGCTGCTGATAACCGCCCTGACGCGGCTGATAGCCACCCTGAGCGTTGTCACCACTGTTGTAGCGAGGACGATAACCGCCCTGCTGACGCGGCTGATAGCCACCCTGAGCGCTGTCACCGCTGTTGAAGCGCGGACGATAACCACTCTGCTGACGGGGCTGATAGCTTGAATTATTATTGTTTTGCAGCAATCCGGCTCCGAAACCTTCCGGACGGAAACCGCCTTCGTCGCTGCTTGTGCGACTCGTGCTGTATGCACGCTGAACACGAATGCGCGGACGTTGCGGACGGTTGCCGCTACGATAGTCTTTCTGATAGTTTGCGGCAGCAAGCTCCTGGCTCTCGCCATTCTGCTCTGAAGGCTGCCCCTGTGGTTTGTTTTCTAATTCTGAATCCATATTAAATATTAATGTTTTGGCCTCACGGCTCCGGTTAATAAATTACAATTTTCTTAATTATGTAAACCTTTTATATGTAAATAATTATTTTCCGATCAGATTCCCGTGTAGTTGTGCGGCGTTATGGCCATAAGCTCAGCCTTGACTTCGTCGCTCACATTGAGTGTCTTCACAAAGTCGTGGATGGTCTCTTCTGTCATCTTCTTGTTTGTGCGGGTGAGCGCCTTCAGTGCCTCATAAGGATGAGGATAAGCCTCGCGGCGCAGAATTGTCTGTATGGCTTCTGCCACGACAGCCCATGTATTGTCGAGATCCTCGTAAATCTTCTGTTCGTTGAGAATGAGTTTGCGCAGTCCCTTCAATGTGCTCTTAATGGCGATAAGACCGTGTCCGAAAGGCACGCCCACGTTGCGGAGCACCGTTGAGTCGGTGAGGTCGCGCTGCAGACGGCTGACAGGCAGTTTGGCAGCGAGGAACTGAAGTATGGCGTTTGCCACTCCGAGGTTGCCCTCACTGTTCTCGAAGTCGATAGGATTGACCTTGTGGGGCATCGCACTCGAACCAACCTCGCCGGCCTTTATCTTCTGTTTGAAGTATTCCATGGATATATACATCCAGAAATCGCGGTCGAGGTCGATGATTATCGTATTTATGCGGCGCATGGCGTCGAACACTCCGCCAAGGCAGTCGTAGTTGCTTATCTGTGTGGTATATTGTTCACGCTCCATGCCGAGCTTCTCTTTTGCGAAGCGGTCGCCGAAAGCCTTCCAGTCGAACTGCGGATATGCCACGTGATGAGCGTTGTAGTTGCCCGTAGCACCACCGAACTTCACTGTCATCTTGCATGCCTTCAGCTGGTTGAGCTGTTCTGTAAGACGATATACGAACACCATGATTTCCTTACCAAGTCTTGTAGGCGACGCCGGCTGACCGTGTGTCTTTGCAAGCATCGGCACGTCCTTCCACTCCTCGGCGTAGGTATTGAGCTGAGCGATGAGTTCCTCTACGGCAGGATAATACACGTATTCGAGCGCCTCCTTGATGGAAAGCGGCACGCTGGTGTTGTTGATGTCCTGCGAAGTGAGTCCGAAATGGATGAATTCTTTATAGGCATCCAGTCCGCCTATCTTGTCGAATTCCTCCTTAATGAAATATTCCACAGCCTTGACGTCATGATTGGTCACAGCCTCGATATCCTTTACGCGCTGTGCACTCGTCTCGTTGAAGTCGGTGTAGATGCTTCTCAACCGTGCGAACAACGAATGATCGAACGATGCCAGCTGCGGCAGCGGGAGCTCGCACAAGGTTATGAAATACTCTATTTCTACGCGCACTCTGTAGCGAATGAGTGCATACTCTGAAAAGTAATCAGCCAAAGCCTCCGTTTTTCCTCTGTAACGGCCATCAATCGGGGATATGGCGGTAAGCAAATCAAGTTTCATAAATAATACCTATTATAGATTTTGCAAATTTAATAATTTAAATCGAAACATACGCAAAGATTTAAAAAACTTAGTCGTTTGTTTCTTTTATTTTATGTAGACTTAACTTTTAACGCCATTTTGAGCCGATTTATTTCACAAAACGGAAGAAAGAAGACCGTTTTCGCGTTAAATCCAAATCTGTCATCAGGCCGCACATGGTCTTGTCTGGCTTGCGCATCATGCTTTCAGTCGCATTTTTATTTTATGTCGGCGTCTTCTTGTTCGCTTTTCATTGACACAGCCCGCCCTGCCCTCAAAAATCCAACGAAAATCAGTTCAATATAAAGCAAAAATACCGAGCGAATACTAATAACCGATTTTGGTTTAATCCGAACAAAGGGGGCGACACATAATTTCCGTACATCGTCTCGCTCCCGATGTCGGCTAAGAAAAAGGGAAAACGACCGACGAGCTTACGATTTTTTTGACTTTATTTTGACAAAATATTTTCGCAAAAGAGGTGTAAACGAATGTTAAATCAGACAGAATGAGGGACATTTCGGACAATACCGCATTTTGATATACCCTGTCCGATAGTCTGTAAAAGTCCGTTTTGCGTTCCGATAATGCCCATTTCGCAGTCCGATAAAGCCTATATTGGAGTGCGATATGGTGCTTTTTAGCCTCTGAAATGGGCCATATCGCATGACGAAATGGCCTATATTGCAATGCGATAAAAAGTCTATAAAACGCAAATCACTGATATTCAACATATTATAAAAATCTCTCATTTTTCGCGTATTTGCGTCCGAAGGAGAGTCGTCCGCAAATACGCGCTTATTTTATGGGGTATATCGAGAAACTGAGGCAGAAAAATCAAAATCCGGTTATAAATTGAAAGTGCCACATATCGCCTATTTTCAGAAGGAGAAAACAATGCCGATTTGATATGGGAACCGCAATCTCTCTTTTTAAACAAATTACAGATGAATTTCTGCTGAGCCCCAGAAGTCCATTCACTTTAGGATTGCGAAGTTGTATGGATACATCCTCAGGATTTCAACTGAGTCTAAAAAACTTATTCTCTTTAAAATTAAAAATCTGTATGAATACAATCTCCGGATTTCTGATGAGCCTAAAAGGTCCAGTCTTTTTAGAACTGCAAAATTGCATGAATAACCTCTTTGGATTTCCACTAAACCAAAAAAAATCATTCTTTTTAGAGTTGCAAAATTGTATGGAATATACTTTTTGGATTTCCACTGGCTCCCTATCCGTCCGCAGAAACCCGACAGGCGCATCGCTATGACTGCCCCACAACAATGCGGGCAGACCGTAACAGATACGAAAAAACCGGATGTGAGAAACACATCCGGCTGTCTTTGTGGGCGTTGACGGATTCGAACCGCCGACCCT
>ERZ779669.464-NODE-464-length-24345-cov-10.631783_pt1 | contig 24345 bp, 17 predicted proteins | sample MGYA00511372_ERZ779669 | MGnify/ENA primary metagenome ERZ779669 (study PRJEB29588, sample SAMEA1967891) | human gut metagenome | biome: human gut; feature: human-associated habitat; material: faeces | place: Denmark | collected 2008/2010 ... | reverse complement strand
CGCAGGCCTCGGCTGTGAACTTAACACCCGCGACTTTATTGTTGAAACCAGTCTCGACGGCAAGACATGGGCTCTTGCCGGAACATATACAAACAATACCGAAGCCGTGACCGACGCTTCATTCGATGCCGTGGAGGCACGCTATGTGAGAGTATCGATAACCGATGCCGGAGCCGACGGTGTGGCACGCATCGGCGATCTGGAGGTATATGGTTCACGCTGACACCGTTAGTCTACAATCCGGGACATAAAGACATGAATCCCTCTTGAGAGTAGGACTGTTCTTATCCAACCCTCAAGAGGGTTTCTCATTGACACTGCTTTGTGTGCAATTTATAATTGGAAACAAAATTTCCCGACACAAACCATTGTCCATGAATATACATTTCGCCGTTAATACGCCTGTTGATAACTCAAGAACCGAGACGCCCCACAACCACGTATCATCACATGATAAACATTCCATGCCGCAAAACAGGCAACATGTACAATCATCAGCCAACTGCCATTTTCCATACTTTTCGCAGCTCACGATAACATTTATTAACGCTGATTTAACACGATTGTTTCTCAAAACAAAACTTTGCAGCGAAATTCTCGAGTTTTGAGGCACTTCGCCCATTCTGTTGTGTATCAACGCATTACGCAAAATGTCCTTACAAAAAAGATATGACTGTCTTCTGAAAGAACCCATTTCGGCTTACGAAAGAGGCTCTTTCGCACCCCGATAAAGCCTTTATCACCCTATGAAATGCACCATTTCGCCGTGCAATAACGCCCATTTCGCAAGACAGATTGCACCGAACGCCATCCCCACCCCGCTTTTACGGTTGCGAAAAGCCCTTAATCGGACGCTGCAATCTTCTAAAACGTGATTCGGAACGGAGAAAAACACGCACCGTATTTAACATTCAAAAAGCACCGTTTCGGGCGGAAAATGTTAATAAAATTAAACACGAATATTTCCCGACCGTTGGAAAAACATAGCGCGAACGGACGGACACAACCATGCGCAACCGCATCGGCAAGATGCGCATCGAGGGCGCGACACAATTATGTATGACGCGAAAGAAAAAACACGACCGACAAAACGGCGGTTTAAAATTAAAACACTATATTTGCCATAACAACCATAAAACATACCCGGACAAGCAATCGTAACACCAACCGCCACATGGCATGACGGTCCGTAAACGCCTCATGGACACATAAGACTCGACACAGACTAAAAACGCAACCGCATAACCAGAAAACAACCACTATGAAACGACTTACACTGATAATTGTCGCGCTGTGCGCATGCATAGGTCTGCACGCGACACACTGGAACCCGAAGACCACCGACTGGGCAAAAAATCCGAATCCGGAAATCGGCGACTGGGGATTTGACAGGCCGGGCTACCCGAAGGGACTGTACATACACGGCGTGACGGTGAAGAAAGGCAAGAAGGTGACAAACCCGGTGATATACGACAACGATGTGTATGACGATGTGTTCGACGACGAATGGATGTATGCCATGACGGCACTGAAAAGAATGAATCTGGCGGCGCTGATAGTAACGCCCGTGCTTACTGACTTCTGGACGTTCTCTCATCCTGACTGGATAAAGACGGCCGAGGAATCGCGCGACTACGCCATGAGAAGCTGCCGCAACACCGACCGCATACCCGGCATCACCATAGGCACCGAGGCGGAAAGCGAAAAGGCGGGAGAGAACAAGCCATCGGAAGGGGCACGGCTGTATGTGAAGTTGATAAACGAACAGTATGAGAAAGACCCCGAACGGCCCGTGATAATAAACATCGGCGGACAGGCGGCCACGCTGGCGTCGGCATACGTCATGGATCCCTCTATAGCGGAGAAATGCATAGTGTATTATACCGACGCGCGCGTATATAACGGTCATTACGAATGGGCGTCACGCTTAGTGTGCGGCAACTTCAGAGTGGTGAGCTGGGGCGACGACAACTGGTGGATAGGTAAATCCTGTCAGAGCGAGTGGAACGTGCTGCCGCGGCCCGACAACTGCGATGCGAAGGACAACGACGAGAACAGCGGAGAATGGAGATTGCTGACCGCCATGAACGTGCCGATGCTGTCGTACATGATGCATCAGTTCAGAAACCGCAACGAATATTCGGGTGCAGAGAAGAAGGCCGACGGATTCTGCGACGGCACTTTCATGCACGCATGGCAGCCGGACATATTCACCGACGCCGAGATAAGAGAGGTGCGCGGGGGAAAGGTGGTGCATGTGACAAAGTTCACAGCAGAGAACGAGAAGGCGGTGAAAGACTTTGCCTGGGGTGTACTGCTCGACAGGAAGGCTTACAAATAGCTATGCGGCATAAGGAAACATGACATCACGCGGCATCACACTTACATATTATTTTTGTACCTTTGTATGTCTTTTGTCTGACCGGACAGCGTTCGGCTGTGCGGGGAACACGTAAGAAGGACAAAAGAAGAAAAGACATGGCACGTGCCGGACATATCAGAAAGGACAAAAAGCGCATGCACGTAGAGCAATATCCGGCGAAATGCGATATATAAAAGATTATCTTAATGAACATAGAGAGATTCATAAACAGACTAAAATACGCTTTTTACACAGTTGAAAGATTTGAAGCCAGAGCAGAAAGAAGGGTTTCATATATAGAAATTGGTATTTCAATAGGAACAGAAAGCAATTTATTAAGCATCATCGGATTCAAAAACATGCTTTCGTTGGGAGCCGTGCCGATTACTGCTATTTTGATTACAGTTTTAGTATCTAATATATTTATTTTGAGCATGATTAATAAAAAAATTCTGACAGGCGAACTTTTTGAGAAGTATAAACCTATTTTCAAAAGGGAATCGTTCATCAGCAAGACACTATGGTCAATATTTGCGTATGCGTTATTAGCTGTAAGCTCTGCATATTTTTTAGTGAGTATTGTGCTTTTCTTCGGTTCATAATACGGTTTCTACGGTTTTCTTTTCAATATTAATTCACTATAATAATTTCCGGAGGACATATATTAAATGAACATAGAGAGATTCATAAACAGACTAAGATATGCTTTTTACATAGTTGAAAAAATTGAATACAGAGCATACAGAAGAGTTATATCTACAGAGATTGGATTTTTAACCGGAATAGAATGTAACTTATTAAGCATCATCGGATTCAAAAAAATGCTTTCGTTAGGAGTTATACCGATTTCCGCAATCGTGATTACAGCTTACTTACTTGAATTGCTTATTTTGTACAAAATAAATAAGAAAAATCTGACAGACGAACTTTTTAAGAAGTATATACCCATTTTTGAAGAGGAATCGTTCATCAGCAAGACAATATGGCATATATCTGCAATGGCTTTATTGATAATAAGCTTTGTATATTTTATTGTGAGTATTATGCTTTTCTTCCTTTCATGATACGGTTTCTACGGTTTTCTTTTCAATATTAATAATCACCATAATATTTTTTGGGGGACATATTAAATGAGTATAGAGAAATTTATAAACCGATTGAAATACGGTTTTTACACCATCGAAAGGATCGAGAACATAGCAGACCAAAGAATTGGTTTAATAACACACGGATTAGTCTGCGGATTGATATGCAATTTACTGAGTATCATCGGACTAAAATATATGATATCACTGGGAGCTGTACCGCTTTGTACTATCATGGTTGCCGCTTTATTTCTTGATCTTTATATTATGTACATAATTGAAAAAAAATATTTTAAAGACGGAATCTTTGAAAAGTATATTCCGATTTTCAAAAAAGAATCGTTCATAAGCAAGATGCTGTGGACAATATCTGCATATGCATTATGGATTGTATTTTTTGCTTATTTTTTAGTGAGTGTTGTGCTTTTCTTCATTTCATAATACAGACAACCCGGACTGCTTATTTTGCTTCACTACCTGCATGAAGTCATAACGACAGCATATATAGAAACGAAGAAAAGGCGTCCGGATAATTAACAAACATGAAATAAAACCTAAAGCCGCGCAACAGTCTGTAATTATTACAGCGTTTTTTATTAACTTTGTCCGCTGTATTTGGATACAGTGATAACAAACTTATAACAAAAAGGACAGAAGTATGAAGAAAAATCTGAAACCAGCCACTCTCTGCGTACAGGCAGGATGGCAACCGAAGAACGGAGAATCGCGCGTGGTGCCGATAGTACAGAGCACTACTTTCAAATATGACGACAGTGACGAGATGGCCATGTTGTTCGACCTGAAGAAGGAAGGCTATTTCTACACCCGACTCCAGAACCCCACTAACGACGCCGTGGCAAAGAAGATCGCGGCACTCGAGGGCGGCGTGGGAGCAATGCTTACATCGAGCGGTCAGGCAGCTAACTTCTACGCCGTGTTCAACATCTGCGGCGCAGGCGACCACCTCGTGGCTTCAAACGAGATATACGGAGGCACGTACAACCTGTTCGGCGTGACGATGAAGAAGCTCGGAATAGAATGTACATTCGTAAATCCGGAGGCAAGCGAGGAGGAAATCCAGGCTGCGTTCCGACCGAACACCAAGCTGCTCTTCGGCGAAACAATATCCAACCCGGGCTGCAAGGTGCTCGACATTGAGAAGTTCGCACGCATAGCTCACAAGAACGGCGTGCCGCTGATTGTGGACAACACATTCGCGACACCTATCAACTGCCGCCCGTTTGAATGGGGATGTGACATCGTGACACACTCTACGACAAAATACATGGACGGCCACGCCACACAGGTGGGCGGATGCGTAGTGGACAGCGGCAACTTCGACTGGGACGCACATGCCGATAAGTATCCCGGACTCTGCACTCCTGACGAGTCTTATCACGGACTGACCTACACCAAGGCGTTCGGAAAGATGGCTTACATGACGAAGCTCGTGGCACAGCTCATGCGCGACCTCGGCTCGACACCGGCACCGATGAACTCGTTCCTGCTGAACCTCGGACTGGAGACCCTGCACCTGCGTATGCCGCAGCACTGCCGCAACGCTCAGCGCGTGGCAGAGTTCCTGAAGAACGACAGCCGTGTGGCTTGGGTTCACTACAGCGGACTGGAGGGCGACGAATTCCACGAACTGGCAAAGAAGTATCTGCCCAACGGTTCGTGCGGAGTGCTGGCCTTCGGACTGAAAGGCGACCAGAAGACTGCCGTGAAGTTCATGGACTCACTGCAGCTGGTAAGCATCGTGACACACGTGGCAGATGCCCGCACCTGCATCCTGCACCCGGCAAGCCACACACACCGCCAGCTGTCTGAAGAGCAACTGAGAGAAGCGGGAATAGCTCCTGACCTGATGAGACTGTCGGTTGGCATTGAGGACGCCGACGACATAATAGATGACATCCGTCAGGCATTGGACAAGATAGGATAAAACAGACATCGACGGCGGACACGCGTGCGCCGTGCTGCAATAAAAATAAACCTGCCACCGGACAAACTCGTCACGGTGGCAGGTTTTTGTTGTATTAACGTAAGTCCTATATAAGATTAACTTGAGCTCGATGAGTTCAAAACAAAGCGATCTGTGTGTCAATCGTTCTCGTAACATTGATACACTGCTTTTTCGGAAAGCAACAATATTCTGCAACCGCACTCAAGAGAATGATAACAAAATTATCTAAGTTTCTGTGTCTTGAACCATATACCGGCAGAAGATTCCACATAGAAATGCTTCAGACAACGATGACCAGAGTCATGAAAAAAAGCATTATGATGAACCTAATTCCATACCTTTGATATGGTTGATGCACGGCGATATGAGCGTTTCATAACAGATTTAATCATGTATTTTGACATCATTGCATTAGAACCCTGCAAAACCGAAAATCAGCGAAGCTAAATCATCTGCCATACAAAATATCTATAACTTTTCTTTCGGCGATAATAGCAATTATTTGTTCTTTTATTTTCAGTACTATAACGATACGACAATTCTTGCTAACCACCGAGTTTACAAGAACTTACGATTCGTTGAGTTCACATTAAATGGATTTAATTAATAAGATTCTTATAATAATTCAATAAAGTGTTTTCTATAAATTCTTTAAGAGATTTAGACAATCTAGCTCTAGGAGCAACAACACGCATTAAATCCTCTTCTCCTAAAGTACAGCCTTTATGTGTTTTATTTATATTAAGAGCATCGGTATTATTATATATAGAATTGCAAAATAATATAAAAAACATTCCTAAATATTTTCCTCTAATTATATTATCATAAAGCTCTTGTATTTCTGTTATAATACTATTAACTATATTTTTGTCATGCCTTAATATATCCACTCCACTTTGTTTATATATAAGGTCTACCATTTTATCATGATCAAGTAATAAAGAACAACAGCCACAATTAATTTGAACAATATTTTTTATCTTAATATTATTATAGTTTGCTTTTATTCCGTTTCTTTTCCAGTAAATAATAATTGCCATTAAAGGTATCATATATTTTTCAAAATCATCTTTTGCCTTATTAAATAAATCTAGAATTTTATCAATTGAATCTTGCTTTGTTGAAGCAAACCCCATAACCTCTCTTAAAACAGCCTCACAAGTATCTTGGTTTACTATATCGTTTTCAATAGAATATTTATCAGTAATGTAAACATTAGTTTCATTAATTATGTTATTATCAATGACAAAAGGTGATAAATCCCTATCAATAAAAAAAACTATTCTGTTTTTATGGAATATTCTCCAGTCAAAACAATCATATGTTTTTTTTACGTTTCCCTTATTTCCAGATGGGTATAATAATATCTTACAATCTATTGGCAATTCCTTATTTATTAAAGTTCTATAATAGGAGGGATCATCTTTGCCTTCAACAAAGCCATAACAAATATTGATTTGTGTTTTCTTGTAGTCGTCTAAAAACTCCGTATAGGCAACTGTCCAATTATTCCTATAACTTCTTAATTCTTCAACTTCAGACATATTAATTTATTTAATAAACTCACCTAAACTATGTGCATAACAATCTAATTTATTTTCAAATATAAATGGCGAATGAGTAACAGCAACCAAACCAGTACAAAAACCACCATTAACAATATCAACCAAAAATTTACGTTGCCATTTGACCGACAATGATAATTCTGGTTCATCTATTAATACAAAATATTTTCGTTTCTCTGATAAATATAAATAACTAAACAATGACACGATTTGTTTTTCTCCAGAGGAAAGTTGATGTGGCTCAACTTCTGATCCATCAATATTAGAAATAAATTTAAGAGTAAATTTAGATGAATCGTAATCAATATTCTTATTTTGTAAATATCTACCACACACCTCCTTGAACTGTCTAATTTGTATTTCTTTTTTCTCTAACTGTTGATGTGACTCTAATAATTTTATAAAATAGTGACAAACCACCTCATCATGTTCATCAGGTTCATTACCTTCTTTTATTTTATGCAAAGTTTCTAATAAATGTCTTTTACTTTCCTCTGATAATATCTTATCATCAACTCTTGACAAAATGCTATTTATAGTATCATTATTTATATGAATTATTGGCGAGATATCAACTTTTTTATATTTTTTATCCACAACCTCTCCTAAATAGCCTAAAGTTAATGAATTTAGGCTATCTCTAAAGAAATCTTTCAATGAGTTTAGAACTCTATCTCTGGCATCTACTACGTCCCTCATTCCAAACTCAACCAGTTCAGTATACAATGAATCATTTCTATCCCGTGATAGATGTCTAGAACGAATTTCATTTTCTATACCTCTACCTTCTAATACGACCTGTAATTCTTGTTCTATGCGTCTATATGTGGGTAAGTATAGAATATGATTGTCTTTTATTATTTCTTTAAGACTATCTATTCCATTTTGAATAATATTTTGTTTTTTCTTTCTCATACCTGTAGAAATCTCAAAGTCGCCATGCAACGTTCTGAATACATATTCAAATGGAATATCGTAACGTTTACATAAATATTCTATTTTATCTACATCTGGAAATAATGAATTTATTTCTCTTTGCAAAACAATAGGTAAATTCTTGATTCTTTCATTTGACATAAATATAGAATTTATGTCTTTTTTGTTAATCTTAAATTTTTCCTTATTTATTTCTATCAAAATACTTTCAAACTCATAATTAATCAATTTACCCCATTGTAAAGACAATGTATAAAATAGCATCTTTATAATAGTTGTTTTACAGGATCCATTTTCCCCTATTAGAATTAAATAGTTATTCCTAAATTTAATTTCATAGTTTAAACTTCCGTGAAGTTTATAAATAATAAATCTGTTAATCTCCATAATTATTATATCAGATGTGTCACATTAATTTTCTTATACTTATTTCCCATACCAAGGGCAAAAGCCATTTGATCTTTGATTATAAGCTCACCTTTCTGAAGGCCAGCAATAGCCGTACGGATATTTTGGAGTTCCTGACCGCTCACGCCAAACAAGTCTTTGATGACCTTATCATCAATAGTCTGCTGCTTCATAATAAGTGGATACTGAGCATTAGCATAAAAGTCAAAACCTTTTGATTTGAAGCTACTCATATTCTGAGTGGCAAGGATAATACTTAGACCTTTATTTCTACCCACGGCTATCAAATTGCGCAGGGGGCGATTGTCAAAGTCAAGCATATAGTGAGCCTCATCAATAATAGAGAAATGACGAATCTGAACTACATCATCATTTACAGCCTGTTTATCCAGAAGCTCATAAATATTGTTGAGTTTAGACATCAGAAAATATACTATTGCCTTTGCAATAGGACCATCCTTTGGATATCCATCCATTTTAATGATATAACTGTCATCAATCAAAGAGACTTTGTCCTCAGATTCAAAAATATGTGCACTGACCAGTTGTTTCAGAACGGAAGAAATACTATCATCATTATTCGCATCTTTCATCTTTGATTGATAGCATTTCAGCATCAATTCAAATGATATAGGTGCACCATCTGTCGATTTATAAGCTTCCACTATGGCCTCGCTTAATCGGTTGCTCATATTGGCGCTTACACTTACCCGATCAATCGAACATAGAGCGGAAGACATTTCTGTTGAGTACAGATTTATCTCGTTGATAGAGCGTCCTGTAAAATCTTTGAATGGCGTAAATGGTAATGGCTGTGATAATGGATCTAAGATACAAGATCGGTCTACATCAAAGAGGGAAAGCCAATGATTATTCTGTATGTCGCTGAATTCTCCTTTATAATCAAACAAAAGGAAGTTTACTGGATATCGCGTTTCCGTGGATAACATTCTAAATTGCTGAATCAAGACAGCAAGTAGATTGGTCTTTCCGGAACCTGTGGCACCTGCAATAATAATTTGTGAGTTGGTAATGGAACGACTATTAATATCCAAAGTCGCTTCCATTTCCTCATCACCATAGTTACCGATTAGCAGATTAAGGACCGGAATATCTTTTGTCATTGCCACTTTCGTATTTTCTGCGAATAAGAAAGAATCCAGATTATTATCAGCCATCAGATAGTCACGTCCACGGAGCATTTCTGCTGCTATGATGCGGGAAAGAGTTGCGTTTTGAGTCCAATCAATGTTCAAGTCCGCATATCTTAGTTTTAACAATGCAGAATATAGGGTGCTTAAATCGTGCAATGTGAAAAAACTTGGTATAATTCTGGCAGATGACACTGATAACTGTATGTCCTTGTAATCATCTACGGAACGCTTTGTAGGCAAACTTAGTCCCACAATAAAACAGATACGCATTACTTTATTCTGATTCAAGTTTATACGTTTCTCCCGATCAGCCGTTCTGGAAAGATTGATTTTTGATTCAATCAGTTCCTTGATTGGATTGATTGCATCGAACAACCCTTCCATCTGGCGAGTGTTTGAAAAATTTATGATGCTCATTTCTTTTACTGATTAAGAGTTAAACCAAAATAACCGTCTTCAACCGTTGTATTCTGCTCTTCCACATTACGATGAAGTGTATAGGTCTTTGAAATGAACGGTTCCAGCTTGATGTAGTCACTGTCTGTTCTGATTTCTGAGGTCGTGCAAAGCAATATGGTCTGTTCTGCTAATTGTGGGAAATATTCCTCCATCAGCGCATCACGGCTTTCGTTATCAAGAACACCCATTACGGTATCAATCATTACTGGCGGGTTATAGTCACCCAGATTGCGTAACACCTTCAATAACACCTGGATGAAGATCTGTTTGGATGCAGCGTTTAGCTGATTCAAGGAGATTTCATTTCCGGCTGTATGATAGAGTTTTATATTGAACTGCTCTATACTGTCAGACAATTCAACCTTAGCCACGTGTCCTTTATATGAGAGAAGCAATTTATTAAGCTGTTGTTGCATCTCAGTTTCTATCTGGGCCTTTTTCTTTTTCAACAAACAGTCTACGATCTTTTCAAACAGCGGCTTTAGTTTGACCAATGTATCAAATTTGATATCTGGCTCTTGCTGAATCTGTACATCAAATTGATGAATTCGTTTCTCAAGACGTTGAATATTTGCTTTCAATGTCGCCTCCTGAGCTTGTAGTTGCTCTACCTGTTGTTGAGCAGTTTCGTAATTTTGAATAAGATATTCATTACCATTCGTCTGGGTCTGCTCTAAAGTCTGTTTCTGTGAGCGCAAGTCATCCAATGTAGAAAGCTGAATTTCAAGTTCCTGGCGTTCACGGTCAAGCGCAATGAATTGATTGACACCGGAACGTTTCGTCAAGTTAGCCAAGGCTGTCACTTCCGCCTCATCAAGATAACTAAAGGGATCTTCTTTATTGGTACTGTTTTGAACTGCGACAATATGTGCTACAACCTGTTCTTCGTCCACAGACTCATTACATAACGACAGATCCTTCAAGTAGGTTATGATCTTGTTCGTCACGTCCTTTAAGGTTTCCAGTGGATAGGAACCGGTATTCTCTTTTTGGAGTTGCTCTTTTATATGCAGAATATTATTGATCTCTTGTGCTAGGTTTGATGCCAGTTTGGGCAAGAATAGATCAATTTCGATATTATCGACAAAAGATTTTAAATCTTCTGTATATGTTGCTGCACATTTGACGATATTTCCTATTTTATTTGCAAGCTCTTGTATCTTTTTATTTAGCACGGAAGCTTCTTGTGCACCCTCTTTTGCCTGTTTATATTCCGTTTCAACAGACGTAAGATATTTGAATTTCTCATCTTGCTTAGCAATACAAGTATTCAAGTCATTTGTAAGCTGATCCTTTTGGGCACAAAGTTTGTTATACTCCTCAGCTTCCTTTTCTGCATCAAGACGCTGTTGAGCCCATTCCTGCTGTACTTTTTCTGCAGCACGTTTCAATTGCAGATATTTCTTAAATCCTAATACGTTTTCAAAATTGTCACGTATGGTCTGGGCAAATACATTTTCCTGCAATAATTTGCTCGATTGCATGGCATCGAACAGGAAATACTGGCTCAGCTCCTGTGGTAGATTGGCTTTGATGATTTTATTGATCTCTTGTTCTGCCTTTGCACGGTCCTTAGGTGCGGTCATGGTACCATAGACATACATATTTCCATTCATATTCAGCGACACGCTCTCTAAGGGTCTTCCTTGAGGATTCAACAAATAGGTGCGTTTCAATATGTATTTTTGTTGTTGTCCAAGTACTTTACCGACAAATGTTATTTGCAAGGAAATTTCGGGCTTGGTCTTGTTGAGTGCTCCTTGATTGAGCAACTCCATGAAATGTCCCTTGTTCTCTATCTTCAAGCCATACAATGCGCCATTGATGGCTTCAAACAAAGTTGTTTTACCACCACCGTTTGCACCACCTATCAAGATGATTGGTCGTTCATCGTCTACTGTCAAATCAAGATCAAGCGACAGATAGGTCTTATAATTGCTTATTTTAATTCTCTGTATGAGCATAATTGTTTATTGACGAATTTTTTGAATTGCTTTACGGATGACATCTTCTGTATCACTATCGCTCATTTCTATTGTATCAACTTTTTTTGTGTGATATACTTTTAGAATTTCTTCACTGAGCCAGTCAAAATCAACCCCTTCCGCATCACATATAGCTTCTATCATCGCCAGGTCGTCTTTACGTATACCATAGTGAACAAATTTTGGATCTATTCCCTTACTCATAACTTTTATGCATTTTGTGGATAAAAAGCATCCCAGTTTAACAAATCAGTTGTATTTTCAATTGGCAATTTGGAATACAGCCAGTTGCTGCCATCTTGAATGATGACCCCACCATAAAGAGGTGCATCTTTTGTTGAGTGCTCATGGATATATTGCAACAAGGCATTATGCTTTTCTGGAGCAGTTATGTCACTCCCGACACTTTTCGTATCGAATAGATAGATATGGCCATTATTCATACGGATAACAAAATCCACATAGAACAGTGACTTCGTTTTTTCATCTCCATAGGCAATAGCATAGTGCTGCTTTCCCTTATCACCATTTTTATACCACCAGTCAATCCATTGTGAATTATTTTCCAGATATTTTATGAATTCCTTTTCCGGATTGGATGCTTCGTTGAGCTGTATGAAAGGTAATAGAGCATGATTCCTGGCAGTCTCAACATGATTGGTATCACTATCATACACCCTCTCTTCCGGTACTTCCCAGTTATATTGTTTTAATTCTCTGGCTGCAGCAGATTTTTTCTTTGCAATCTCACGTTTTCGAGCATACGTTTCTAAGGCTGTGTCCAGCAATCGGTCAAACTTAGGTTTGTTATCATAATAAAGGACGACCTTTTTCGCATCAGTATCGAAGATCCCGAAATAGTCAGCTAACATTTCCAGTAAGTAGCCTGCTATTTTGTCCGCTCTTCCTTTACTTTCAAATTGATGACCTTTACCACTAATATAAGCCATAAATACGCGATCTATTTCAGATACTTTACGTGCAAAGCGTACTTGATCCACTTTCAATATCTGTTCTTCATTCTGAAAGTGCACATCCTTCGGAATCTCCACATTAATTGTCTTGACATCCAAACGAATTGAATTCTTTACCCGTTTTCTGTTTTCATTTACTAAATCGTCATCACTTTCCGGTAACGTAGTAATTTCATCATTATCGTTACTTAAAGCTGCAAGTTCTGCAAGGGAGAATAGCCCGCCGCCTCGTTCTAATTTCCAGAAATTACTTGCCACTTCATATAATGTTTTCTTAAAGTCAGGACCCAGATAATTTCGTTCTACATTAGGACGCTCTGAATAATAAGATGGCAAAGATACATTTTCGAGATGTTCACGCCTGCATGCCGTAATCGTATTTTTCAAAATATAGTCAGAGTCGGCTGTGACAATCTGAATCTTATCTTTCGCAATATCAGTATAAACATAACCGATATTAAGCTGTTCTTTCGGATAGTGTTTCTGTTCAGGCATCCTTAAAATACGTCCTACGGTTTGTATCGTAAACTGGTCGCTTTGCAATTTTCTGAAGATTAACAGTACAGCCGCACGAGGACAGTCCCAACCCAAGGCAATTGCTTCTTTGAATAGCAATACTTGCGTCATATTATCGGGACGCTCCAATCCTGCAAGATTTTCTTTTTCGTTGGCAAGCCATACGGCCAATAATCCATTTTCGGCTGTTATCCCGCATATAGCTTCCAAGTATGTTTTCACCTGTTCAGCTATAGCCTGATCTTCCGAAGTCATGGTTTCCTTCACATCGTTGGGCAGCTGAATAAGTAACAAAGGATTGATCTTGACTCCCAATTCCTGATAAAACCCTGCCAACTGGTTACGCTTATCCAATGCAGCCTTGATAAGATTTTCATTAAGTGTACTTTCTTCACGGAAATCCAGTTCTATATCCGGATTCAGCACCACTTCTTTCTTGATCATCTCGGCTGCAATAACATCTTGTCGGTAAACTTTCACCTTTTCGTCTGGGTGAAGTGTTTTGGGCGTAGCTGAGATGCGCAACTCAACAACCGGATTGATACGTTCCAGTACTTCTGCCGATTTGTCAGCTGTCTTTGACCAGAACATGTGTTCCTCATCTATGATTGCGACAATAGGTAAGTCGTATTCTTCCTGAGTCCGTCTTGCAATTTCATATAGAGATGCGAAACTTTCACTTTCACGCACCAAAATGTTGTTCTTCTTGTTTACGCTTTCCCAGTTGACAAACAAGATCTCACCCGGCTGAATTCCTTCGCTTTGATCGATCTCGTCAAACATCACAGGTTTCAGCTTCCGCGTATCACCGAAGGCATTCTTCAGGCTTTCATAACTTTGCAGGTGAAGCTTACGGGGAGCAAACCAGATATAAGCAACCTCCTGATAACGACTGTCGCCACGTTCTTTCAGTTCATCGGTTATATTTGCTAAGGCCTGACAAGTCATTATTGTCTTTCCCGAGCCAGTCGGTGCTTCAAATACAATTTTATGCCGTTTGCCACCAAGGTTCAACAGACGGATTGTCTTATCGGTAAGCTCATTGATAGCGTTCTGCTGGTATGGTATATTTTTCATTATTCCTTTTTTTATTTTCAGTGTTTATTATGGAATTACCTTTTTCCAGAAGCAGTTATTCGAAATTTTCGAATAACTTAAACCACATATCATGTTTCTATCTGATATATGTCTATACTTCCTAATCGTATTCAAAGTTCAACATTCCATTAAATTGCTCTTCCTCTTTTTCTGTAGTAGCCAAAACATCTTCTTCAGGGAAAACGACAGCATCTTTTTTCTTAGGCAAGATTCTTCGGTAAGTATTGTATATTGCTTGTGGTAAAGCACACAACTCAACTTTGTCGCTGACATCATCAAACGAACCTTCCCAAGGATCTTCGCTGGGTGAGAACACATAAACCTTTATTGGTTGGGATATATCCATATCATAGATTATATCAACCAACTCATCGATGGCTTCTTCACGATAAATTATAAGCATCTGTTTTTTTCCATCATCGAAATAGCGGAAGATACCTTTACAGGTCTTGTGATCTCCAAAGGTCTTCTGTTCCGTATAAAGATCCTCCTTGATGCAAAGCATATCTGTAGCAAGATTAACCAGTTTTCGCATATTCTGCATTGAGCGACTGCGTACAACAAATCCGGTACGGTAATAGCGGAGATTGTTTTTGGTCAGACCAGCTACCTCTTCGCCTTTCGCATTTGTATAACCTTGAATTACTCGTCTATTCCGTTCGTAAGTAACTTCTTCACAAATGTTATTTTCATTATTTGTGACAAGAATACATTGGCGATGACCTCCATCTTCTGCATTCAGTTGCATAGTGGCGTGAAGGGTTGTTCCACTACCAGCAAAGAAATCAAGTACATATTCGCAATTAGGAATAGCTTGTAATAAATAATGCATTATGGATGTAGGTTTAGGATAATCAAATAGACTTTCTCCTAATATATTTTGAAGTTCTTTTTTTGCGTTATCATTTGAGAATCTATTATCTATAAGCTGTATTGATTGAATAGGTTTTAATCTATCTTTTTCTACAATTTTATAGCTATTATTAATTTTTTCAATATTAACTTTTTGATAAGTTTTTGTATATATTCTTTTCCCGTTTTTGCCTGATTTTACGACAATAAAACCATTGTTATAACCAAAATCAAATAAGTCTTTACTCCATCGCCAAGCCCAATCTGCTCTTTTATGGTTACCAGACTTTCGTTTCTTGAAGTTTTCATAATTTCCACCGGGATAGAATATATCATTGCCTATTTTTATGGGATAATCTAAACTATCACTATAGGATAAACTATCATAATCCAAAGTTTGGTTTAATTTAAATTTTCCTCTCTCTTTATAAAACTCATCTACATTTTTGTATCCTTCATCGTCATGTGGCAATCCGGTTATTGTGCATTTAGAGCTATCTTTTGCATATAATAAAATATAATCATGATTTTGTGCAATTTTATCTGTAGTTTTTCCAGAAGCTTTTGTTATTCTTGGTAAAATTGCAATAAAGTTCTTTTCGCCAAAGAAATTTGTATCGTCCATTAATAATTTCAAATTTGCTTGTTCATTATCATCAATAGAAATAAAAATTACTCCACGGTCAGATAACAACTTCTTGGCAATTTTCAAACGACGACTCATAAATGACAACCATTTAGAATGGCGATAAGAATCTTCCTTATCCACATAACTGTCGTTATATATAAAATCTTTATTTCCTGTATTATATGGAGGATCGATATAGATTACATCTATCTTTCCCTCATGTGTATAAGCCAAAGTAGCAAGAGCTTCCAGATTATCTCCTTCAATCAGAATATGGTTTGGTGCATCTTTATCTTCACTGATAATGGCACGTTCCGGCACCTCTGTCAAGATAGGCAGTTCATCGCGAAGACGTTCTTCTACGTCTTCGGGCTTATCTTCCCATACCAGGCCATAAGTTTTATTCTCACGCAACAGACCTAACAATGCACTACGTTCCTTATCGGTCAGTCCTTCTAAAGTGTTGATACGTTTTATGAGATTGGCTCTATCATTACTGTTCATAACATTGCTTGACTTTACTGTTTTTGAATTCTGACTAACTGAACATCATCACGTGTCGAGTTCAGCAATTCTTTAATATCTACATCCAGAACACGTGCGATCTCCAGCAGCGTTTCCAGGCCTGGTTGTGATGTGTTTGTACACCACTTTGATACCGTGGCAGGGTCCTTTCCCAATTGTTCAGCTAACCATTTGTTGGTCCGCTTCTTCTCCACAAGCACAACCTTGATGCGGTTTATGTCTTTTTCCATACGAATTTTCTTTCGTTCTATGCAAAGATAAGAAAGCTTATCTATTTTTCATCATTTTAATAGGACTATTTGCAATAATATTTGCGAATAACATCAATATTATTCATAATAGCTTCTTATAATAAGAATCTTTTGCTAATTTTGTATAATACAATAACTTTAAAAAATTAATATTATGATACCAGAAAACAGATTAAAATATATATTACCACAATTTGTAAAATATCAGAATGTTGATGATTTATTAGAAAGTAATAATTTTCATTCATTATTTGATTCTGATGAAGAGAATAATCTATCAATAAATGATTTACTTAAAGAAGACTTTGTTTGTATTGTAGGAGAACCTGGCATTGGCAAAAGTAGATTGCTTGATGAAATTAAAAAGAAAATTTCACCTGCATCATTCTTTTGTAAAGCTTCTGAATTTACAGCTATATCAGTTCCAAAAGAGGATGAATATTGTATCATAGATGCTTTAGATGAAGTCGAAGGGCATTCATTCTACAATATACTGCAATCAATCAAGCACTACAAAAAAGAAAATTCCAAAGTTAAGGTGCTTTTCACTTGCAGAAAACATTATGTAGCTTCTTATGCAAGACATTTTACAGATTGTGATCATTTAACATTCATAGAAATATGCAGACTAAGCGAAAGAGATGTGATGAATGTTATAAGTGGCAACTGTAACTGTTCTGAGGCTACATTAGAAAATATAAATAAAAGCCCTAAATTAAAAGAACTCATAACTGTTCCCAGATATTTGACATTCTTACTGGAATATATCAAACAAAAAGGAGAGTGCTTAAATATTGGTGAATTATTTGAATATATGATTGTCTGTTCAATAAAGGCAGCTATAGAAGCTCATAAAGGAATACAAAATACAGAAAGTATAAGAATTCTTCTTCAACGAGTCCTAGAGAAAGTGGCATTTGTCATGGAGATAAGTCGAAAAGACCAGATTTCAAAAGATGAGTTATACACCATACTTGACGGAATAAAAGGCAATATGGCGCAGATGTTCATTGCTAATTTTGATTTACTATATTTTGAGAGTCGTATATTGAAGAATACGAATGGTATACTGCAATTTGAAAATACAGAACTACAAGAATATCTTGCAGCAAAGGAGTTATGTAGGCAAGATAATATAGAAAGTGTACTTTATGATGTTGCTGTACATAAAGAACTGAAACATATATATCCTAACTGGTATGATGTAATTCCACACATATCATATTCTGAAGATAGTGTCCACACTTTTATAAATGTCTTCAAACTAATTATATCATACGAATCAAATTTGGAGAATGAGGCATTCGAAAATCTATTAAAATACGTTGATCCTTCTATCATGTCAATTCAACAAAAAGAAAATCTGTTTTCAATTATCTTTGAACATTATCAACGTATACCTGCATATATTATGTGGAAAAGCTCTTTGAGTAATTTGTTACAAGAATGCTATACAACAAATTGTGACAGTCAAATGGAATTACCACTTGACAAACTCAACAAAATACAATTATCTAATGTTACTGTTATTCTTGATGCAATTGTTGAAGCAAAAAAACATAGTGAAGGCATTTATACTTATTGGAGGCAAGCAGCAAATGACTTAATGGAAACTGACAATAACGAAAACAAACTTGCGGCTTTAAATTTATATAGTGCACTTAAATGTGCAGACGAACTTATACGATTATCAGCATCTTATAGTGGCTTTACTAACGAGCTAAAAGAAAAGTATTGTGAAGTAACAGGGTATATGAGAATTGCAGATAATCGTGTTGTTGATTGTTGGTTGAATGATTGTTATATAAGTAAGCCTTATGCGATAAATGCTGTCTTATATATAGAAAATTTACCTACATTAATTTATGCATACAGTAAAATTATAGAAGGCGGTAAACTCTGCGAGTTTTTTAATGAAAAAGGATCATTGGCTGTATTTTATGACCTGTACTTAAAATCACAATTTGATATTGCTTGGAAAGGGAACACCGAAAGCAAGGAACTAATCACGAGAATTATAGCGAGTTTTATATCCAATCGATCATATACCACTCATAGCGAGATTAATGCAATTATTAAACAAATACTATTTAATGAAACAACCGGACAATTGTTTATTAAGAGCTTTGATAGTATTTGGGATTTAGAAGATTTATTTCGACGTTTTGATGCAGGACTTATTGATATTGAACTTATATCATCTTTGGATAAGTTATTATCAGAAGTACATGTAAAGCCTTGGCGTATAGATGATATTCTCACTAATCTTATTAACAAAATCAGGAATAATAAAGATAAGAAAGATTCTATCACAGAGTACGTAGAACGTTATGCCGAAACATTTAAACGATGGGACCAAGAATCCTCTGAAACAGAGGACAAGAAAGTAAATTATCATGATCAACAACTTATTAAGATTTACGAAACCCTTTCAGATCCAGAAGTATTAATATCTGATAAATATGAAATTGCACTCAAATTGTCCGATAATACTGAATTTGTGAAAGGACAAGATCCTCAACCTTTGATAGAAGTTATCAAAGCATTTTTCGAAGAACTTGATTTAGATCAAATAATATTAGAAAGAAATACTCCAAATTCATTCACATTACCTCGGTCTCTGATTAAAATACCTGCTTTTGTAAAGGTTCTATATCATTTGGAATTTCTTGATTTACTAAAAGAATATAGAATCATTTTGATTAAAACATTACCAAACATCTGTATTACGAGATATTATGATGCCAACGAAATAAAAGAAATATACAAGTCTGTTATTGAAGATATCAGTGATGAAGAGAAAGATCAAGTAGTTAAATGGTGGCAGGAGAGAAAAGATGATTTTATGAATATTAGTCCTGATGATATATGTACCTGTATTTCCGATTACGGTATTAATGCATTATATTATAAACTGGAGGAGTATGTAGAACAATATATTAAGCATCAAGACCTTGATCATCGTATAGCTGCTTCCAAAGCGTTAGATATCATATCAAATGGTGATTATGGTTGGGATATAGGCAGATATAAAAATTTGTTTAGTTTACTTAAAGATGATAGTATTACAAGTATAAAAATGCAGTGTAATGAAATAATGATTGAAAAGTTTCAAGATTCTGAGGCTATTACTTGGCGAATTAATTATTTAAAAAATAATGTTATAACATCTTCTCATAATAAAACAGGAGGATTTCATCCAATTTCACATGAAGAAGCTGAAATAATCAGCACAAAGCCGTATATGTTCAGGTGCTTCATGAGAATAAAAGAAAATGAGACTTTAGCTGAACAAATGCTTAATCTATTTGATTCAGGACTAAAATTATGCATAAATCCAAATAAACAGCAATATGCATACTATCTTCTTAATCAGATATATCTTTTCTTTGTGAATTTAAATAAAAAACATTATATCTCTATATTAAGAGAAAAGGTAGAAGGACTTAACAAGAAAAATGTTAGTTATTTGGCTACGAATATAATGAATAATGCTGAAATGCTGTTCTTGAAAAAAGAAAAGACAAACATAGGTAAGGCTGTTAAACTATATAACAAATGTATTGAAGAATCGCATTTAAGTATTCGTAATGATGGTGATTTAAGACGTTATTTTACCCAAATCTATTGCGAAGTACAAAAAGAGATACAGGACCAAGGTATATATGCATTAGTTAGTCAAGATGCGTTAAATGAGGATTTCATTCAAAGAGAGTTAAACAACACCATTATCAACAAATGTTGTCAAATGGGGTTAGAAACGGTTCGAATAGATAGAGAAGTTACCCTTTATGATAATAAGCGCACAGACCTTCTCATACGATATGGTTTATGCAAACCGATTATGGTAGAACTTAAATTACTTCATAATAAAGAAATTCAAAATAAAAGGGAACGATTGGAATATAAGAAAAAGTTTATCCAATATATTAATGCGACAAATCCTTGTTTGTCTGTATTTTGGGTATTTAACGTTCACAAGGGTGGAGATCCTTCTAAATTCGATAAATTAAAAGAGGAGTACAAAGATTTACTCCATACTTCAGTCTTGCAGACTGATTGCAAATGCAGTAGTATTGAAACAGGTATGCGTAAAAATAGCCATAATAAAAAAGGTTTAAACCGACAGCATACATAACCTATTCAATAAATTAAAGTGAGTTCGACGAATTAAAAAACAACGTGAGCTGTGTATCAATCGTTCTCGTAACATTGATACACGGCTTCTTTGGAAAGAAACAATATGCTGCAATTGCTTGCATTCAATCGGTTGACGATAATTTATCAAAACCACTACGTCTTGAACCTAAGGTCACTGTTCGCGGAACGATGGAAAGTAATGCTACACTTGTGCTATGTTTTTGAGTTCATCATTGACAGATTCGATAATGGCCCGTTTCCTGAGTAATTATTTGTCAAAAAGAGATACCAATTATCCTTTCATATTTCTTTTCAACTTGGTTATAAGTTATATGTCGTCTACGAACAATCTCTTAAAAAGATTCCTACCGATGTATCCTTTATAGCCGATAAGCTTTCCATGGATGAACTCTAAAAGGGACTTGTATTCAAGATATTTACGGTCATCCACATCACCGGGGGTAATCATAATATTAAGGAGTTCTCCGCGTTCTTTGCATATGAGATGTAATTCAAACCCGAAAACCTGCCCATAGAACATTTACCCATTTGCGCCATTGAATAATATATACAGAATAAAAAACTCAAGATTGACTCACCGGCAGAGAAAGACTGTCACGCCATTCGGGCGCAGCGCTTACAGGTTGTAAGCAAAGGTGGTTGAATTTACATTTGTAAACACATTATCACTAAAAATAGAGTTTTTCATTTGGAAGCAAGGCAAAATAAAGCTATATTTGCGATGTGTAATGACACAAAGACATAAATCGAAAACCAACCTAAAAGAATAATATTATGGATGTCAAAAAAGTTTTGAGCGATCTCGAGTTCAGACACCCCGGCGAGCCGGAATATCTGCAGGCAGTAAAAGAAGTATTGCTTTCGATCGAGGAGGAATATAACAAGCACCCGGAATTTGAACGCGTGAAGCTAATAGAACGTATGGTGGAGCCGGAACGTGTGATAACTTTCCGTGTGCCATGGGTTGACGATAAGGGCGAAGTGCACGTGAACACTGGTTATCGCGTACAGTTCAACAGCGCGATAGGTCCGTATAAAGGTGGTCTGCGTTTCCACTCGTCGGTTAACCTCTCAATACTGAAGTTCCTCGGATTTGAGCAGACATTCAAGAACGCGCTCACCACCCTGCCTATGGGCGGCGGCAAAGGTGGCTCGGACTTCTCCATACGCGGACGTTCGGACGCTGAGGTGATGAGATTCTGCCAGGCATTCATGAGTGAGCTATACAGGCACATCGGTCCTGATGAGGATATCCCGGCAGGCGACATAGGAGTGGGCGCAAGAGAGATAGGCTACCTGTTCGGAGCTTACAAGAAGCTGACCCACACATGGAGCGGCATGCTCACAGGCAAGGGTCTGGAATGGGGCGGCTCACGCATACGCCCTGAGGCAACAGGATTCGGAGCTTTGTACTTCGTCAACCAGATGTTGCAGACTCACGGTATAGACATAAAAGGCAAGACAGTAGCCATAAGCGGATTCGGCAACGTGGCATGGGGTGCTGCAACAAAGGCTACAGAGCTCGGCGCGAAAGTAGTGACAATAAGCGGACCTGACGGCTACATATATGACCCGGCCGGAATAAGCGGCGAGAAGATTGACTACATGCTGGAGCTTAGAGCAAGCGGCAACGATGTCTGCCAGCCTTACGCAGAGGAATTCCCGGAGGCAACATTCTACGAGGGAAAGAAACCTTGGGAGGTGAAATGCGACATAGCACTGCCTTGCGCAACGCAGAACGAGCTGAACGGAGACGACGCCGACATGCTGATGGCAAACAAGACTCTGTGCGTGGCAGAGGTATCGAACATGGGCTGTACGGCAGAGGCTGTTGACAAATTCATAGCTGCCGGACAACTGTTCGCACCGGGAAAGGCTGTGAACGCAGGTGGTGTTGCCACTTCAGGACTGGAGATGACACAGAACGCCATCAGACTGAGCTGGAGCGCAAAAGAGGTGGACGAGAAACTGCACTACATAATGCACTCCATTCACGAGCAGTGCGTGAAATACGGTAAGACGGACGACGGATACGTGAACTACGTGAAAGGCGCCAACATTGCCGGATTCATGAAGGTTGCAAACGCCATGATGGCACAGGGAATAGTATAAAAATAATGTCTCACTTAAACAGGTATTGTGAAATATAGAAGAAGCGTATTATTAATAATATCAATATTCTGCTTTACTCTTCTGTACCCTCAGGCACAGAAGGGTAAAGCTTCGTATTACTCGAAAAAGATGACAGGAGCGCGCACAAGCAGCGGTGAGCGGATACACCACGACAGTCTGACATGCGCACATAAGACCTATGATTTCGGCACTATGCTGAGAGTGACGAATCCGGAAAACGGGAAGGAGGTCATAGTAAAAGTGACAGACAGAGGTCCTCACGTGAGGGGACGGATAATAGACCTGTCATGGGGCGCGGCAAAAGCGCTCGGCATACTATCGCAAGGCGTGGCAATGGTTGTGGTGGAACCGGTGGACAACTACGTTGTACCATTCAAACCAGACTCAGAAATAAAGCTGCCGGAAATTGACTTCGGAGAAATAAGTCAAGGCTACACCATACCAAATGAATGGAAGAAGAACCAGAAACGACAGTCAACACCACGCAAAAGATCCGCAAACAGAAGCAGGCGCAAATGAGCATCGCGCGTCATAAAGACGGACAAGCGAGTAATACACAGACAACAAAAAACGCTGCGGGAAGAGAATGACCTCTGTCCCGACATATAAATAACAGCACAAAAGGATATGCACAATACACGGCATATCCCTCTATACATTATTTGCTAGTAGCAACGGTGAACTCATTGACCTTTGAGATGGTTGAGTCGCCGTGCAACACCGATACACATATTCTTACAGAACCGTTCTTCAGACGGTTGTCTGCCTTCACTATCGCCGTGTAACGCACACCGCGGCCGGGAGCTATATGCTCTACATGGACACTCGGCGAGATGTATATATGCTTGTTTGACGTTGCATCCACCACCACAGGACGAACATTGTAAACAGGCTTGTCGCCGCGGTTGTATATTTCGAATATCACCTTGCATATCTCACCACGACTGATCTTGTTGTCGTGATTCTCGTCAACAAAACGCGCATTCACAACATCCACGTGTGGCGAATATGAATAATCGGAAACAAGCTCGTCAACGCTCGATGACGAAGGCATCCTGACAGATTGCTCACCGGCACTGTAATCGCCCGTGTAATCGCTGCTATTGAAGTCGTAGAGCCTGTCATCACCCGTGTTAGACGAATCGAAACCGCTCTGAGCGTCGTCGTAACGGTTCTCCTGGCGTCTGTTTTCACTCTGCCGACGCACCGTAGCACGACGTCTGGCGCTGTCATAATCATCGTATGCGGACTGTCGTTGTCTGTCTGCCTGAGCACCGGCAGCGCCAC
>ERZ779669.458-NODE-458-length-24506-cov-3.506278_pt1 | contig 24506 bp, 24 predicted proteins | sample MGYA00511372_ERZ779669 | MGnify/ENA primary metagenome ERZ779669 (study PRJEB29588, sample SAMEA1967891) | human gut metagenome | biome: human gut; feature: human-associated habitat; material: faeces | place: Denmark | collected 2008/2010 ... | reverse complement strand
ACGCTGGCTGCCGAGTATCCGGCACAGACCAACTACCTGTATCTGACGTACAGTGGTACGGGTAACGACGTGCACTATCTGGGCGACCACCGCAGTATCGTTGTGTTGGGTTCGGGCGCCTACCGTATTGGCTCCAGCGTGGAGTTTGACTGGTGTGGTGTGCAGGCACTGAATACCATCCGCAAGGAGGGATACCGCTCCGTCATGATTAACTACAACCCCGAGACTGTCTCTACCGACTATGATATGTGCGACCGCCTCTACTTCGACGAACTCACTTTCGAGCGTGTCATGGATATCCTCGACTTGGAGAATCCGCATGGCGTCATCGTTTCTACCGGCGGGCAGATACCTAACAACCTGGCCCTGCGCCTCGATGCGCAGCACGTCCGCATCCTGGGTACCTCGGCCAAGAGCATCGACAATGCCGAAGACCGCGACAAGTTCTCCGCCATGCTCGATCGTATCGGCGTCGACCAGCCCGAATGGAGTGCGCTGACGTCGATGGAAGATATCAATGCCTTTATCCAGAAGGTGGGCTTCCCGGTGCTTGTACGTCCGTCATACGTGTTGAGCGGTGCTGCCATGAATGTCTGCTCCAACCAGGAAGAGTTAGAGCGTTTTCTCCAGTTGGCTGCCAACGTCAGCAAGAAACATCCGGTGGTGGTAAGCCAGTTCATCGAGCATGCCAAGGAAGTGGAGATGGACGCAGTGGCACAGAATGGCGAAATCATTGCTTACGCGATCTCCGAGCACATCGAGTTTGCAGGGGTACATTCGGGCGACGCTACTATCCAGTTCCCACCACAGAAACTCTACGTGGAGACCGTGCGCCGCATCAAGCGTATTAGCCGCGAGATAGCCAAGGAGCTGAACATCTCAGGTCCCTTTAATATCCAGTTTCTGGCACGCGACAACGATATCAAAGTCATCGAATGTAACCTTCGTGCTTCCCGTTCATTCCCCTTTGTCAGCAAGGTGCTGAAGCTCAACTTCATCGAGCTGGCTACCAAAGTCATGCTGGGCATCCCCGTAGAGAAACCGGATAAGAATCTCTTCGATCTGGACTATGTGGGTATTAAGGCTAGCCAATTCTCCTTCAACCGTCTTCAGAAGGCCGACCCAGTGCTGGGTGTAGACATGGCTTCGACGGGTGAGGTAGGGTGTATTGGTGACGATACCTCGTGCGCCGTGCTTAAGGCCATGCTTTCTGTGGGCTATCGCATTCCGCAGAAGAATATCCTTCTCTCTACCGGTTCCACGAAACAGAAGGTAGACATGCTTCAGGCGGCCCGCCAGTTGCAACGAAAAGGATATAAGCTCTTTGCCACAGGTGGTACCTCGAAGTTCCTAATCGAGAATGGTGTGGAGAATACTCGTGTCTATTGGCCTAGTGAAGATGGTCAGCCTCAAGCCCTCGATATGCTTCATCGTAAGGAGATTGATATGGTAGTCAACATTCCCAAGAACTTGACAGCTGGTGAATTGAGTAACGGTTATAAAATACGTCGTGCTGCTATTGACCTCAATATCCCGCTTATTACCAATGCTCGTTTGGCTAGTGCTTTTATCAATGCCTTCTGTACAATGTCGGTAGACGATTTGCGCATCAAATCGTGGTCCGAGTACAAGTAATACGGTAGTTGTTATCGCTTTTATATAAAGTCCCTGGTATTTTTGTAAATGCCGGGGATTTTTGTTGTAACAAATCGTTGGTTTTTTACGTCTGATAGGTATAAGGCTGATGATAGAATAGAAGAAAGCACATGGATGCCGAGAGTTTTAAGAAAATGTTTTTGCCCTGTCATGCCAAGTTGTACGGAGTGGCTTATGGATTACTGGAAAATGCTGCCGATGCGGAAGATTTGATTCAGGAAGCTTACCTGAAACTATGGAGCAAGCGGGAGGAGTTGGCGATAATCAGCAATCCCGAGGCCTTTGCCGTCACGTTGGTTAAGAATATGTGTTTCGATTTGCTTCGGTCTGGCAAGTATGTATCGTTTCGGCAGAATGTGGCACTTAGCGAGATACAGAATGCTTTGCCTGCCGAGCCGATGGAAGCTCGGGATGATGTACAGGTGGTGAGGACTATCATTGCACGATTACCTGTGCAGCAACAGTTGGTGGTTACCTTGCGCGATATAAAAGGATGCTCCTACGAGGAAGTGGAACGGATAACCGGTTTAAGTTCGGTCAATGTACGTGTACTTTTGTCGAGGGCACGGAAGAAGATACGTGAAGAATTTAATAAATGGAACAATTATGAAGGTTGAAGAAATGAAAAGGCTGCTCGATGCTTTTTATGCCGGAACAACAGACGAGCACGAGGAAGAGCTTTTGAGGGAGGCTTTACGAACGACATCCGTATCGGGACATTTGCTTTCAGGTAAAAGGATTCTTTTAGCTTTGGAAAGGTTACATACTACGGCTCCTTCTGTACCTGAAGGACTGGAAGAAAGGCTCTCACAATTGATAGACCAAAAAGATGAGGAAGAACCACACTTCATACGTCGTAACAGAACCAGGCGTAGCTGGCGTTGGGTAGTAGGAGTGGCGGCTACGTTCCTGCTTCTGTTTGGTGTCGGATGGGGTGTGATCATGGTAGAGAAGAAGCCTGTACCGCCTACATCGCTTGATACCTTCAGCGATCCGCAGGAGGCTTATCGGGTACTACAAGCCACGTTCTGTGAGATGTCGAGTTACTGGAGGGCAGGCATTGGGCAGATGCAGGAAGTGCAATCTCAGATGAGCGTGGTGCAGAAAGAAGTGAAACAAGAATTATCTAAATAAAAATGTAAGTTGTTATGAAGAACATCAGATTACTTTTGGTCAGCATGCTGCTGATATTTCCTTTATTGGGCCAGGCCCAACAGGAGTTATTTAAGAAATACAGTGATATGAAGAATGTGTCATCCGTGTATATTTCCAAAGCTATGTTAGACATGAATCCTAGCTTATTCACAGAAGACATTTATATCGGTAAAGCTGCTTCTCAGTTGAATTCGGTGCAGATTATTTCGACGATGGACAATAAGATTAAGCCGGAAATGCTGAAAGATATTCGTGCTCAGATCAAATCTTCACACTACGAATTACTGATGAAACAGAAGGGAACGGTATCTTCTTCTGAGTTTTATGTCAGTCGTAAGGGTGACAAGGTGAAAGAATTAGTGATGGTGATTAATGGGGCTGCTTCTTTGAAGTTCGTTTATCTGGAAGGAGAGATGACAACGAAGGATGTCCAAAACATACTGCTCTATCAGAACACTGGAGAATATACTGTTCCTTCCAGGAGATTCCAGTTGGATGCCTTACAGGCAATGGATATCCAAGTGCCAGACATTGATTTGAAGGACTTACAACGTACTTTCAATTCCGACGAATGGAAGAAGTTCCTCGAAGATATGAAGAAACTAGATAAGGATCTTAAAGTATTAGAGTAGAATGTAAGAAGTATCATGTCCGTTGATATTCTTGCGGTGTCATGCCTGTCATGCGTTTGAAGAATTTACTGAAGAAAGATGGATTGGGAAAATTCAGTTCGTCTGCTATTTGATAGGTGAGCAGATTGCTGTGTTTTAACAGCACTTTGGCTTCAAGCGCAACGGCTTGGTTTACCCATTCTATGACAGTACGTCCACTGACATTGCGAATAACGGTGCTTAAGTAACGGGGTGACAGGCAAAGGCGGTCGGCGTAGAAAGCAGTGGTACGTTGAGTTTTGCAATGCTCGTTGACCAATGTGATGAAGCGGCGGAACAGTTCTTCGTGGCGTGAAGGATGGAACAACTCGTTATGAAGGCAGTCGGCTTGCAAGTATTGGAAGTTGTAGAGCAGTGATGTGATGAGGTGCTGCACAACTTCGCGGCGATAAGGTTGTAGGTATACAGCCTTCCATATCAGCGAAAAGTAAGTACCCGTCCGGTGCCATTCCTCCAAATTATTGTCTAAGAAAATGGTTTGTCGGGTATGCCAGTCTGTGAGTACTCCGTGTTGAGGAGTAGGAATGAAATTGCTGTCAGCTGCCAGTGCTTGAATATCGTAGTCACCGCTGATATCTACGATTTGCAGCAAGGCATTGGGAGGAATGAGTCCGATGGTATGTTCATTAATCGTATATTCCATTAGATTGACGGACATGCGGGCACTGCCTCTGATGCCTCTTAGAATTCGTACTTCTTTGGTTCGATAGGGCTGTCCGACGTGGAAGAAACGATTGTTCATTTCGTACATACTGTTGACGATGCCCATTTCGCGATTGATAAAAGCGAAAGCATTATTGGTGGCCACTCCCATTTCGTTCAGAAAATCGAGCGTCAGGTGGATAGGTTTCTGTTGTTGCATAATGTTGTTCTTTGTTTGCAGTAAATATGCGGATAAAAACAGAAATACAAGAATATTAGTAGATATTTCTACTGAAAATCGTACAAATGGAACAGATATACTGCGTGAAAGAATGTATGTCTGTTCCGTTTCCTTTTATCTTTGCAACATGGTTAGTTTACTTAATCTTCGTTGCTTATGAAAAGAAACAGTTTACTTCTTTTGTTAATGTGCCTTTTGTCTTTGCTGCCACTTCGTGCACAACTTACGTTGGATGAATGTCGCAGGATTGCACGTGGCAATTATCCTCTTATCCGTCAGTATGACTTGATAGATCAGGCCGCACAGTACAACGTAGTTAATGCTTTCAAAGCTTATCTGCCACAAATTAGTTTTTCAGCCAAGGCATCCTATCAGAACGATGTGACTCGCTTGCCTTTTGAGTTACCAGGTATCGATGTGGATTTTATGCCGAAAGACCAGTATCAGATGATTTTACAGGTGCAGCAATCCGTGTGGGATGGTGGCGAGACAAAGTGGCACAAACAGTTAGTACGTGCAGAAGCTATAGTGGATATGGAAAAACTGAACGTAGACTTCTATGCGCTGGACGAGCGAGTAAACCAACTTTACTTTGGCATTTTGCTGTTGGACGCACAACTGGAACAGAATCGGTTATTACAAGATAATTTAGAGAGAATTCACCGGACAATGAAGGCATGTGTGGACAATGGGTCAGTTAATTACAGTGATTTGGATGAGGTGATTGTAGAGCAGCTCAATACTCGTCAGCAGCGTGTGGCGTTGGAAGCATCTCGCCGTGCTTATGCTAATATGCTGTTGCTTTACTTAGGTCGTCAGCCCGAAGAAAGACTGAAGTTAGAGAAGCCTTTGCTCATGGAACCGGGAAACGGAGAGAATAATCGTCCTGAATTACGGTGGTATGATGCGCAAACATATCAGCTGAATGTAAAAGAGGCATCTCTTAAAATGGGTATTATGCCTCGTTTGGGTATTTTTGTACAGGGAGGTTATGGTAATCCGGGATTAAATATGTTACAGGATAAGTTTACTGGTTATTATGTGGCTGGTCTTAATTTGTCGTGGAATCTGGGACGGCTATATACCTTGAAAAATGATCGACGTCTTATAGAAAACCATCGCTCAATGGTGGAGACTGGACGTAATACATTTCTTTTCAATACATTTTTGAATACTACACGTCAGGAAGCTGAAGTCCAGGCACTACGCCTACAAATGGAAGATGATGAAAAGATTATTCATTTAAGAACTCGAATCCGACAGACTTCGGAAGTAAAGTTACAGAATGGTACACAGACAGTAACTGATTTGTTGCAGGATGTGACAGCCGAAAATCTGGCTCGTCAACAAAAAGCATTACATGAAGTACAGTTGCTGATGAAAATATGCGAATGGCGTCATGCATTGGGAGAGTGAGATAATTCATAAAAGATTAGATTTTTAAAAGTGAATGTTTATGAAAACACTGATTATAATAATTGTCCCTTTCATCTTATTTGCTTGTTCGGGGGACAATCATCGTTACGATGCAACAGGGATTTTTGAAACAACTGAGGTGATCATATCGGCCGAAACATCGGGTAAGCTTCTTTACATGGATGTGGAAGAAGGAATGAAACTCAAGGCCGGACAAATAGTTGGTATTGTGGACACAGTACAACTTTATCTTAAGAAATTACAATTGGAGGCTAACGCCCGTTCGGTAAAAGGACAGATTCCTGATATTCGCAAACAGATAGCTGTGACACAGGAAAAAATCAGTCAAGCCGAAAGAGAGCGTGACCGCACTCAACGACTGTATGAAGCCGACGCTGCCAATCGTAAGCAGTTGGATGATGCCGAATCAATGCTTCAGGTACTTCGTAAACAATTGGCTGCACAAAATTCCACATTGCAGAATAGTAATCAGAGCTTGATATGGCAATCATCATCGGTGGATATACAGGTAGCCCAATTAGAGGATCAGTTGAGAAAGTGTCATATTGTTGTACCTATTGATGCTACTGTTTTGACGCAATATGCCGAGACTGGTGAATTTGTAGCACCGGGCACTCCACTTTTCCGTTTGGGTGACATGGAGCAAATGTATTTGCGTGTTTATATTACCAGTGAGCAATTGGCAAAGGTCAAACTTGGCCAGCAAGTAGTGGTAGCAGCTGATTATGGCGGAGGGAGATGTCAGGAGTATGCAGGTACAGTGACTTGGATTTCTGATGTTGCGGAATTTACCCCTAAAAACATATTGACTTCAGATGAGCGTGCTCACTTGGTATATGCTGCGAAGGTGTCTGTCCGTAATGATGGAACATTGAAAATTGGGATGTATGGAGGCATTGTTCTACAAGATGAAAAAGAAAAGTGAATGGTATGTCGGAGGTGATAATTATAAATAATGTAAGGAAATGCTATGGTGAACAGGTGTCTCTTGATGGTGTATCATTATCAGTACACCATGGAGAACTTTTTGGCTTGATGGGACCTGATGGTGCAGGTAAGACTACCTTGTTCCGTATTCTTACTACTTTACTTTGTGCCGATAGTGGAACTGCAACTGTAGCAGGTTTTGATGTGGTGAGTCAATATAAAGAGATACGTCAACGAGTTGGGTATATGCCTGGGAAATTTTCTCTTTATCAAGATTTGACAGTGGAAGAAAATCTGAATTTTTTTGCTACTCTTTTCGGTACTACAATTCATGAAAATTATGATTTAATACGTGATATATATTGTCAGATAGAGCCCTTCCGCACTCGTCGTGCGGGAGCTTTGTCTGGAGGTATGAAGCAGAAGTTGGCATTGAGCTGTGCTTTGATACATAAACCTGAAGTCCTTTTTCTTGATGAACCAACTACTGGAGTCGACCCTGTATCTCGTTGCGAATTATGGGACATGTTGTATCGACTTAAAGAGCAGGGAATTACCATTGTCGTTTCTACGCCTATCGTAGAAGAAGCCCGGCAATGTGACCGTATTGCTTTTATTAATAAGGGAGTAATACAAGATGTTGACATACCTGAACATGTTTTGACACGTTTTGCTTCTGTTCTTTGTCCTCCAGGATTGCTGCATAATGAAAAAAGTGTATGGCAATACGAACAGCCAGTCATTGAGGTAGCAGGTCTAACTAAACGGTTCGGCTCTTTTGTGGCCGTAGATCATATTTCGTTTAGTGTCCGTCGTGGTGAGATTTTTGGCTTTCTTGGTGCTAATGGGGCTGGAAAAACTACTGTCATGCGCATGCTTACAGGATTGAACTCTATTTCTGAAGGACGAGGCAAAGTGGCAGGTTTTGATGTAGAAAAGCAACCTGATGAAGTAAAACGTCACATCGGTTATATGAGTCAGCGGTTTTCGCTTTATGAAGACTTGAAAGTGTGGGAAAATATACGTCTTTTTGCTGGCATTTATGGAGTGAAAAAAAATGATATTGAAGCACGTATTAATGATATGTTATGTCGTATTGGTTTAGAACAAGAACGTAATAGTTTGGTGAGTGAATTGCCTCTTGGATGGAAACAAAAGTTAGCTTTTTCTATAGCGATTGTTCATGAACCGGAAATCGTTTTTCTAGATGAGCCTACAGGAGGAGTAGACCCGGCAACTCGTCGTCAGTTTTGGGAACTTATCTATAAGGCAGCCGATCGTGGTATTACTGTGTTTGTAACAACGCATTTCATGGATGAGGCTGAGTATTGCGATCGAATATCTATTATGGTAGATGGTAAAATATGTGCTCTTGATTCACCTGAAGGGTTGAAACGTATGTTTCATGTCCAGACTATGGACGAAGTATTCAGACATTTGGCAAGGAACTCACAAAGGAGAAATTAAGGGGGCTGTGTATGGAAAAACTGTTAGTGAAACAATTTTTTATATTTTCGGGTAAGGAATTTCGGCATATTTTTCGTGACCGACGTACTATGCTTATTCTGTTGGTAATGCCTGTCATACAAATTGTATTATTCGGGTTTACCATTACTACCGAAGTGAAGAATGTGCGCATGGCAGTCCTTAATCTTTCGGATGATATGCTTTCAAGGCGTATAGTTGAACGGTTGGATGCTTCAGAGTATTTTACGTTAACACGTATTTTTCATACTCCGCAGCAAATGTATGATGCTTTTCGTCGTTCACAGATAGATATGGCTGTTGTGTTTGGGACCGGTCTTTCTGATAGATATTGTACAGAAAAATCTGTCGTTCAATTGGTAATGGATGCTACTGATCCTAATGCAGCAACTTCTCAATCTAGCTATGCTAGGGGTATTATATCCTCTACTGTGCGCGAATGGTTGCAAACTGGGAATCAAATTCCATCTATACAATCGGAGGTCAAGTTACTTTATAATCCGCAAATGAAAAGTGCTTATAATTTTGTTCCTGGGGTTATGGGGCTTATATTAATGTTGATATGTGCCATGATGACTTCTGTTTCTATAGTGCGTGAAAAAGAGATGGGCACTTTTGAAGTATTGCTTGTTTCGCCAGTGAAACCTATATTCGTTATTTTGTCTAAGACAATACCTTATTTTGTATTGTCTTGCGTTAATCTCACTACCGTTTTGTTGTTGTCAGTCTATGTCCTTCATGTGCCGATAGTTGGAAATTTGTTTTGGCTGATTGTTGTGTCACTGCTTTTTATTTTTGTCTCACTTTCGTTGGGATTACTTATTTCCACTATCACTCAGACACAGGTTGCTGCCATGTTGGCATCGGGACTGATCCTAATGATGCCTACTATGCTGTTGTCAGGGATGATATTTCCAATAGAAAGTATGCCTGGCATATTACAAGCAATTTCAGCTTGCATTCCTGCGCGGTGGTATATTCAGGCGGTACGGAAACTAATGATACAAGGAGTAAATGTAACTTATGTGTTGACTGAGATTAGTATTTTGTTGGGTATGGCAACATTGCTGATTACAGTAAGTCTTCATAATTTCAAAAATCGTTTAGAATGAGATTGGACTATGATTAAATATTTGATAGAAAAAGAGTTTAAACAAATAGTTCGGAATCCATTTATTCCTAAGCTCATTTTGTTGTTCCCATGTATGATTATGATTTTGATGCCATGGGCTGCCAATCTGGAGATTAAGAATATTCGGTTAAACATTGTAGATAATGATTGTAGTCTATTGTCCAGGAAGTTGATACAAAAAATCTCGGCATCTACTTATTTTCGTATTACAGCTTTTACTTCTACATATGATGAAGGGCTATGTAATATTGAATCAGGTGATGCGGATATTGTTTTGGAAATTCCGTTACACTTTGAGAAAGACTGGATGCAAAAGAAAACGCCTCAATTTCTGCTAACAGTTAATGCGGTGAATGGAACGAAGGGAGGAATTGGTAGTTCATATTTGTCATCTATTATTTCAGATTATGCCAATAATATGATGGCTGAAAGGGGAATTGACGTATCATCGATGCAAATGCCGATACAAACATTCAATCTTTATAATCCATGGCTTAATTATAAACTTTTTATGGTTCCGGCTCTTATGGTGATGTTACTGACACTTGTCTGCGGAGCACTTCCTGCACTCAATATCGTAGGTGAAAAGGAAGCTGGCACTATTGAGCAGATTAATGTAACCCCTGTTAGTAAGTTTACTTTTGTTTTTGCCAAATTGATACCTTATTGGTTAATTGGTCTTGTGATACTTACCATTGCTTTTGTTTTGGCATGGCTGTTATATGATATTTTTCCGCAAGGCCATTTCCTGACTCTTTATTTTTTCTCGGTTATTTTTTTGCTTTTGGTTTCCGGATTTGGGTTAGTAGTGTCTAATTACTCTTCTACACTACAACAAGCTATGTTTGTCATGTTCTTTTTTATGCTCATTTTAGTACTAATGAGTGGTTTGTTTACACCTATTCATAGTATGCCTTATTGGGCACAATTTGTCACTTATGCCAATCCGTTACGGTATTTTGTAGAAGTAATGCGTTCTGTATATTTACGTGGTGGTGATGTCGCTGATTTGTTACCACAAATGGTAGCACTACTAATGTTTGCAGTTGGGTTTAATCTGTGGGCAGTATATAGTTATCGGAAAAACAGTTAGAGCTATTCTTTTTAGTCAGAAAGTATCTGTTGTGTCATGTTTGTCACTTTTTTATATTATTTTCGCGCCGAAATTATTTTATTCGGTTTAATTTAGCAATACAAAACTATGAACACAACAAACACTTATTTGGCATCAAAGCCTCATTATGAAATTCTTGATGGATTACGTGGAGTAGCGGCTTTGATGGTTATTATTTTTCATTTCTTTGAGACTCATGCAGGAGGCAGTCATATCACTCAGATTATTAACCACGGTTATCTGGCTGTTGATTTTTTCTTTATGCTTTCTGGCTTTGTCATCGGATATGCGTATGATGATCGTTGGGATCGTATGAGTCTTGCTACTTTCTTTAAGAGACGTATTATCCGGTTGCATCCGATGGTTATTATGGGTAGTCTGGTTGGGGCTGCATTCTATTATTTGCAGGAGGCTCCGTGCTTTCCTCCAATAGAACATACTACTGTGGGAACCATGTTGCTGGTAATGTTACTTGGCTGTACATTATTGCCATTACCGGTAAAATGGGACATTCGTGGTTGGACGGAAATGCATCCCTTAAATGGTCCTGCTTGGTCACTTTATTATGAATATATAGGAAATCTTCTGTATGCACTTTTTGTACGTAAATTCAGTAAAGTGGCACTTACATTTTTGGTTGTAGTGGCGGGATGTTTTACAGTGTACCGTTGCCTTACTGCTCCTGCTGGAGATATAGTAGGGGGCTGGGCTCTGACTTGGGAACAGCAATATGTCGGACTTGTACGTCTGATGTATCCTTTTTTTGCAGGGTTATTGTTGTCTCGCCTCGGGTGGTTGATACGTTTAAAGAAAAGGGCTTTTTGGTGGTGTAGTTTAATCATTGTGGTTATATTGTCTGTGCCGCGTATAGGTGGTGAGAGTCATTACTGGATGAATGGGCTTTATGAATCGTTTTGTATTCTTTTTGTCTTTCCGGTTATTGTATCAATGGGGGCTGGTGGAAAGGTAACAGGTAAACATTCTACTGCAATATGTAAATTTTTGGGAGATATTTCCTATCCTATTTATATAACACACTATCCATTGATATATATTTATACGGCTTGGGTATCAAAAAATAATATTTCGATGATGGAGGGACTTCCTTATTTGATATTAATTTTAATAAGTGCCGTTATACTGGCATATGCTTGTTTGAAACTTTATGATGAACCTTTGCGTAGGCATTTAACAGACCGTTTTTTAAAACGTAAAAATATTTGATTGTTGGGGACTCTAAATGTAAGAAGCCCGCTAGGCATATATGCGAAGCGGGCTTCTTTTTAAGTATCTCTCATGTCTTTATTTGACATTGATAATCCTTTTCTCTTTTTCTTTTTCTTGTTCCGTAAATTTCGGAAGTTCAATATTCAATACGCCATTTTCTACACAAGCTTCAATCTGTTCTTTGTCTACATCATCTGGTAGAATCATGGTTTGCTGGAATTTTGAGTATGAGAATTCTCGACGCAAATAGCGACCATCTTTCTTATCCTCTTCTTTATTTTCGGATTTCTTTTCCATGCTGATAACCAAGTTGTTATCTTCGTCAATGTGTACATTGAAGTCCTCCTTAGTCATTCCAGGTGCGGCCAATTCTATTTTATATTCTTTTTCTGTTTCAAAAACATTGATTGCAGGAGCTGTAGCATTGGCTTTTACCATCCAGTCGTTATCAAAAAAATCATTAAAGATACTTGGTAACCAATTTTGAGTTTTTCTAATAGGCATCATAATTTAATCTCCTATACTTTAAATTAAACATCTGCATTTTTTAACTTCGGTTTATTTGAATCTTGACTATTGTTTTTGTCTTCATCTTTAAAACCTTTGTTCGCAAAGTATATGGCAAATCCTATGCCATTCTCTATCTACCCTTTTTGTTGACATTTTGTCATCTGTATGATGTCTTTTTTTTCTTGTTTTGTGACATTTTTTACATTTATCCTTGATTTTAAATGTCTTTTGTTTGTGGAAATATGCAGAAATGGATTTTGAGTTAACCTTTCCATCTCTTTCTTAAATATTGGTCAAACTGGGCCGTGTGAGGACATGAATGTAAGATTGTTCTATCAGAACATTCTTTTTGTGAATTTAAAATATAACCGGAGACTTCGGTTTCATAACCGAAGCTTTCAGTTTTATAACCGTAGCTTTCGGTTTTATAACCGAAGCCTTCGGTTATAGATTGCGGGAGTGGTAGGAATATTTTTACAGCTGTGATAGAATGTATATAAGCCTGTTGGAAAAAATGCAATTTCTTTGATTGCTATTCCAGATTTTAGCATGTAACTGTGGCTGTTTAATGGTAATTTATAATGTAGGAAGTAATTTGAAGCGAATGCGCCATCGTTTATTTGATTCGTCCCAATCTTGACTGATAATTTTAAAGTTTCCAATTTCTGATGTATTATTGACATGATTGCCTATACATAAACATTCATCATAATTGCCAATTTTGACAACTCGCACTGTTTGTGAAGCATCTTCAGGCAGGCGTTTCAGGTCAAAACGTCCATAAGCCTCTTCTTGTGTAATGAATTCCGTAGTAACTGGTAACTGGAGGTTGATGATTGCATTTACGGTGTCTTCTAATTTTTTTATTTCTTCTTCTGTGGGGCAATGGGGTAGTAAATAATCTAATTTGCTTTTCTTACGTTCAATGTGTGCAGAAACAGAGCGTCCGCAACCGAAAAGACGCATCATGGTTTGATTGACGATGTGTTCGCATGTGTGCATCGGTGCGATTGACACATCCTGAAACTTTTCTTTACCCTCAGTGATAAGTATATTGTATTTTTGAAATTCTTCTTTATTGTTCATTGTATATATTATTATTGTTTAATAGAAATGTATATTTAGATTGTTGTCTATAATACATCCTATTAGTTTTGCATTACGATTTATATTGTTTACTACTTTCTTACCATATTCAAAATATTTAATGCATTCATTAGGATTCATTTTGTCTGTACCAGGATAACAAATAGCTATATATATGAAGGGCTCATTTAAATAATTTGCTATTCTCGAAAGTATTTTTTTAGCAACTTGGTCAGCTCTTGGTTTATCTAATTCAATAATAATGTTATAATTACTTTTTTTATCTTTCCCATATATATCTATAGAATCTCTTCTTCCACCAATTTTATATTCTTCATTCCATTCTATAGAATGAATAGAATCTGTAAATGCTTTTAACAATTGGTTCTGAAAAACAGTTATTATTGCTTTTTGTCCTGATTGAGTATGTTTTGTTAAGCTTCTTAAATTAGAAGGTATGCTGCTTTTTATGCATAATTTTATCTCGTGGATGTAATTATCAATATGCATAGGAGGATATTCTTGCTTGTTGTGTGCATTTAGTTGATTTTGTTCAATCATAATGTTTGGGTATTAATTTGTTCGGTAAATGATTATAGTACTTTTTATTATAGAAAATACTTCTTATGCTTTCTCTTTTAAAAGATCTTCCATTTTGAGCAGTTCATCTCTATATTGTGCAGCTTCAATAAAATCGAGTTTCTTGGCGGCATCTTGCATAAGTTTTCTGGTACGTTCAATGCTTTTCTCCAATTGAGAACGGCTCATATATTGTACATTGGGGTCTGCTGCTATCTTATTTTGTTCCTCTTGCTCTGTATATGGCTTTGAAACGGCGTTATTAGTTGTATTTGCGTTTTCGGGTGTTGCAAATACATTGAGGTTTTTTCCTTTTTTTATTTGCTGGGGTATAATTCCATGTTCCTCGTTATATCTCAATTGTTTTTCTCGTCTTCGGTTAGTTTCATCAATTGTCAGTTGCATGCTATCTGTTATGGTGTCTGCATACATGATGACCATTCCGTTTATATTGCGTGCTGCACGTCCAGCTGTTTGTGTCAAAGAGCGGTGGGAGCGTAAAAATCCTTCTTTATCAGCATCCAATATGGCGACAAGAGAAACTTCTGGAAGATCTAGCCCTTCGCGTAACAGGTTTACGCCTATCAACACATCGTAAATCCCTTCACGTAAATCATTCATTATTTGTACTCGTTCCAAAGTGTCTATATCACTATGGATATAGTTACATTTAATGTTGTGATTCAGTAAATATTCTGTCAGTTCTTCGGCCATTCGCTTGGTAAGAGTTGTAACAAGAGTCCGCTCTTGCCGTTCTATGCGCACTTGGATTTCCTCCATAAGATCATCAATTTGGTTTTGGCTAGGACGTATTTCTATAATAGGATCTAACAAGCCTGTCGGTCGGATGATTTGCTCTACAACAATGCCTTCAGATTTAATTAACTCATACTCTGCAGGGGTTGCACTAATATAAATGACTTGTTTGGTCATAGCCTCAAATTCTTCAAATTTAAGTGGACGGTTATCTATGGCTGCAGGAAGCCTGAAACCGTATTCTACTAAATTTTCCTTGCGGGCATGGTCACCTCCGTACATAGCACGTAGTTGTGGAATACTGACATGACTTTCATCAATAACAATAAGATAATCTTTTGGAAAAAAATCGAGCAAACAGTATGGGCGTGTGCCTGGTGCGCGTCCATCGAAATACCTTGAATAATTTTCAATGCCTGCGCAATGTCCTAATTCACGTATCATTTCCATATCGTAGGTTACGCGTTCATACAAGCGTTTAGCCTCTAGCATGCGGCCATTACTTTCAAACCATTGCACTTGTTTATGTAAATCGTCTTCTATCTCATGAATGGCACGTAGAGTTGCTTCTTTGGTTGTCATGAATAAATTTGCAGGATATATTTTGTAAGAATCAAAACGAGCAATGTTTATTCCGCTGATAGGATCTACTTCTTCAATACCATCAATTTCATCTCCCCAGAAGTTGATGCGTAGCAAATTGTCTGCATATGCCAAATAAATATCAACCGTGTCGCCTTTGACCCGGAAGTTTCCTCGGTTAAGTTCTAAATCATTGCGTGTATATAGGCATTCTACTAGTCGTCTGAGAAAAACATTACGATTAAAAACTTTTCCCTGCTGTACTTCAATGACATTATTATAAAAATCTGCAGGATTCCCCATTCCGTAGATGCACGAGACAGAAGATACAACAATGACATCATTCCTTCCTGATAGCAAAGCAGATGTTGCAGCCAAGCGTAATTTGTCTATTTCATCATTAATGGCTAAATCTTTTTCTATATACGTATCGGTAGAAGGTAGATAGGCTTCTGGCTGGTAATAATCGTAATAAGAAACATAATATTCTACAGCGTTATGTGGAAAGAAACTTTTAAATTCACCATATAATTGGGCTGCAAGCGTTTTGTTATGGCTTAACACAAGAGTAGGTTTGTTAATGTTGGCAATAACATTGGCAATAGTGAATGTTTTTCCAGAACCGGTAACTCCCAACAAGGTTTGTGCGGGTACGCCTTCTTTTATACCTGTGGTTAATTGCGCTATAGCTTCGGGCTGATCTCCCGTAGGTTTATAGGTGGATATCAATTCAAATTTATTCATTTTTGTACCTATTAGGGTTGGCAATATTCGCTAAAATCTTTGAGATAAACAAAAAAAAATGTTTCTTTGCAAAGGATATTGTAACTGTTTGTTAGTAAACCTGAATAATAACCATTAATATAATACAACAGGGAAACATGATTTGGAATGAAAGTATTGAATGTATAGACCGTAGTAGCCTTCGGAAAATACAGAGTATCCGTTTGAAAAAGACCGTGGAGCGTGTTTATCATAATACGCCTTTCTATCGAAAAAAAATGCAGGAATTAGGGATTACTCCAGACGATATCAATGACATTGATGATATTGTAAAACTGCCTTTTACAACAAAAATAGATTTAAGGGACAATTATCCTTTCGGGTTATGTGCTGTGCCTATGAGCCAAATTGTACGTATCCATGCCTCTTCCGGTACAACCGGGAAACCGACTGTGGTTGGCTATACGCGTAAGGATTTATCGGTGTGGGCTGAATGTTTATCAAGGGCATTTACTGCATATGGAGCAGATAATACAGATATATTTCAGGTCTCCTATGGATATGGATTATTTACAGGAGGATTAGGGGCTCATGCCGGTGCCGAGAATATTGGAGCGTCTGTTATTCCTATGTCTAGTGGAAACACGGAAAAACAAATTAGATTAATGCATGATTTTGGTTCTACAATGCTTTGTTGTACACCTTCGTACGCTCTTTATTTGGCAGATGCTATTAGAGATTCGGGATTACCACGTGAAGAATTTAAATTAAAGGCCGGTGCTTTTGGTGCAGAACCTTGGACTGAAAACATGCGTAAAGATATTGAAACTAAGCTAGGAATCAAGGCATATGATATTTACGGATTGAGTGAAATAGCAGGGCCTGGCGTGGGTTATGAATGTAAATGCCAGAATGGTACACATTTAAATGAAGATCATTATTTCCCCGAAATAATAGATCCGCAGACATTGCAGCCGGTAGCTCCTGGCGAGACGGGAGAATTGGTGTTTACTCATCTTACAAAAGAAGGAATGCCGCTTTTGCGCTATCGCACAAGAGATCTTACTGCATTACATTATGAAAAATGTTCTTGTGGACGTACTTTGGTCCGTATGGATAGAATATTAGGACGTAGTGATGATATGCTTATTATTCGTGGTGTCAATGTTTTCCCCACTCAAATTGAATCTGTGATTTTAGAAATGCCAGAATATGAACCGCACTATCTGTTGATCGTTGATCGTAAAAATAATACAGATACAATGGAACTGCAAGTGGAAGTACGTCCTGAGTATTATTCGGATGAAATCAATAAAATGTTGGCAATGCGGAAAAAATTATCAGCACGACTTCAAAGTGTATTGGGGTTAAGTGTGGATGTTCGTTTGGTAGAACCACGTAGTATAGAACGTAGTGTAGGTAAAGCAAAGCGTGTTATTGATAACCGTAAGTTATAGTTTTATGGGGTCATTGGGTTTAATAATATTGGTAAGTAATTGTTTTAAAATGTATTGTTATGGTAGCAAAACAGCTTTCTATCTTTTTGGAGAATAAATCAGGACGTCTAACAGAAGTTACAGAAGTGTTGGCTAAAGAGGGGGTAAACCTTTCTGCTTTGTGTATTGCCGAAAATGCAGATTTTGGTATATTACGTGGTATCGTTTCTGATCCGGAAAAGGCGTATAAAGCTTTGAAAAATAACCATTTTGCCGTGAATGTAACAGAAGTCGTTGGTATTAGTTGTCCCAATATCCCGGGGTCTTTGGCTAAGGTTCTACGTTTTCTGTCAGATGAAGGTGTGTTCATTGAATATATGTATTCATTTGCTAATGGTGAGACTGCAAATGTTATTATCCGTCCTAATGATATGGCAAATTGTATTCGAGTACTGACTGAAAAAAAAGTCGATTTATTAGCAGCCAGCGATTTGTATAAATTATAATTTATTATTGGGTAGAGGTTGGGGGAATAGAGAGATTCTAAATAGGATTGTTCTCTATTCCTCAGTGTTTTTGAAAATTTAAGGTTTGGGCTTTTGTTTTATTCGGCACTATGCTCTATCTTTGCACATCATTATTTAAATAAGCGTAATGAAAAAGGTAATTCTGTTAAGTTGGGTGTTGATTTTAATATTTTCTTCGTGTGGAGAATATAACAAATTGCTGAAAAGTACAGATTATGAATATAAGTATGAAGCTGCAAAAACATATTTTGCAAAAGGACAATATAGTCGTGCAGCAACATTGCTTAATGAGTTGATTACTATTCTTAAAGGTACTGATAAGGCTGAAGAGTCTCTTTATATGCTGGGGATGAGCTATTATAATCAAAAAGATTATCAGACTGCTGCGCAAACATTTATTCAATATTATAATGTCTATCCAAGAGGTGTATATGCCGAATTGGCACGTTTTCATGCAGGAAAAGCATTGTATTTAGATACGCCAGAGCCTCGTTTGGATCAGTCTGGTACTTATAGTGCTATTCAACAGTTACAGATGTTTATAGAATATTTCCCGCAAAGTGTAAAAAAAGAAGAAGCGCAAAATATGATTTTTACTTTGCAGGATAAATTGGTGATGAAAGAGTATCTCTCTGCGAGGTTGTATTATAATTTGGGAAATTATTTAGGAAATAATTATCAAGCCTGTGTTATTACAGCACAAAATGCTTTGAAGGATTATCCTTATACAAATTTGCGTGAAGATTTGTCTATTTTGATTTTACGTGCAAAATATGAGTTGGCCGTTTATAGTGTAGAGGATAGAAAAATAGAACGATATCGGGAAGCTGTGGATGAATATTATGCTTTTAAGAATGAATTTCCTGAAAGCAAATATATGAAAGAAGCAGAACGTGTTTTTAAAGAATCTCAAAAAATATTGCAAGATTAATATTAGATATATCGATATAGTTTAATAGGTAAATTTTATGGATTACAGAAAGACTAACGCTCCTACTACCACTGTTACACGTGATATGATGGAGTTATGTAAGGATACGGGTAATGTGTATGAAAGTGTTGCAATTATTGCAAAACGTGCTAATCAAATTAGTGTGGAAATCAAAAATGATCTTTCAAAAAAATTAGCAGAGTTTGCTTCATATAACGATAATTTGGAGGAGGTTTTTGAAAATCGAGAACAAATTGAAATTTCTCGTTATTATGAGAAGCTGCCTAAACCCACGCTGATAGCGACTCAGGAATATCTTGAAGGTAAGATCTATTATCGTAATCCGGCTAAAGAGAAAGAAAAACTGCAATAATGATACAACGTATCCAATCTGTTTATTTATCGGTAATCACTGTATTATTGATTACTACTATGTGTCTTCCTGTGGGAAGTTTTGTGGAAACGAATGGAGTTATTGCAGGTGTTTTAAAACCTTTAGGGTTGAAAATGACCAATGGAGATTTTCAGTCTACATGGGGAGTATTTGGCATTTTGTTGTTAAGTTCTGTAATTTCATTCTGTACAATTTTCTTGTATCGTAATCGCATGTTGCAGGTGCGTATGACTGTTTTTGCGGGAATCTTGTTGATAGGATATTATGTAGTCTCTTGGGTCTTTATTTTAATGCTGAAGAAAACTTTAGATGTAGTTTCCTTTCAGTGTGGATGGGCTCTTTGTTTACCAGCTATTTCAATTGTTTTTGATTATTTGGCTTTTCGTGCCATTTATAGGGACGAGTTAATGGTGAAAGCTGCTGATAGACTTCGTTAAATTTGGGGGATTGACACTTTGACATCTATAGCGGGAAGTTGCTGAGTTATATGCAACTTCCCGTTTTTTATATGATTTCTGAATTATTATTTTTAAGATTCTTTTTTTTGCCATTGTGCGATATAATGAGGAAACTCATATTATTTCTCATTATTAAGTTCTAGTCCCATAATATAATCATTCATGTAATAGCCGTTACCGATAGGAAAGTCACCTTCCCTAAGTTTTTTCATTCCCATGCGCTCATAAAAGTGAAGCGCTTTGTTATGACGATTTACATTCAACTCCATCGTGCAAGGTGTAGGATGTATTTCTTTAATGTAGTGTATGGCTTCCCCGAATAGAAAGCTTCCGCAGTGTGTGCCTTGATAATCAGGGAGGACATAGATTTTTTGTAAATGGAATACATCCTTTTCCTGAGGTTGTACAGATACGTATCCAATGGCTTTATCCTCTTTATAGGCTAACAGGTAGACGTGGCCTTCATACATTTGCTTACGGATATTCTCTGGTGAATACATCCATTCCATCATGTAGTCTATCTGTTCGGGTGACAGGATGGAGGTGTAAGTAGCAGGAAACACTTGTTGTGCCAGTGACTGAATCAAAGTACAGTCTTCTGTTGTCGCTTTTCTGATGGTATACATAGGTTAGTCGCATTTATAAGGTCATTACAAATATAGTTTTTTTTATTGAGTATTGCCCTTGTATCGTGCACATTCCTCTTTTATTCTGTTAAATATTTATAATATATAGTACTTTGTAATACATGGTACTGAAGTTAAGCATATATTTGTGCCATACAAAATGTGAAATTAGTAACAAATACTAGAAACAGATGTGCATATGGATGTAAATAACGTAAAGTCGCAGATGCGTAAGGGGATGCTTGAGTATTGCATCATGCTTTTGTTGCATAAAGAACCGGCATATGCTTCCGACATTATTTTGAAATTGAAAAAAGCCCGGCTGATAGTGGTTGAAGGTACACTTTATCCATTGCTGACGCGCTTGAAAAATGATGAGCTTTTAAGTTACGAATGGATTGAGTCTACACAAGGACCGCCACGAAAATATTATAGACTGACAGAGAAGGGACAGGCTTTTTTGGGAGAACTAGAAATAGCTTGGAAAGAACTGAATGAAACAGTTGAGCATATCAGAGTGAGTTAAACCGGATGGGAATAATTTTTTTAAGCAGTATTAGTTTATGAAAAAGACATTGACTGTAAATTTGGGTGGAACGGTGTTTCATATAGACGATGATGCCTACCGCCTGTTAGATAATTATTTGAATAATTTGAAGCTTCATTTCAGAAAAGAAGCCGGAGCAGATGAAATTGTGGATGATATCGAACATCGCATTTCAGAGTTGTTTTCCGAAAAAAATCAGACTGGTGTACAAGTCATTACAATCATCCATGTGGAAGAAGTGATAGCGCGCATGGGTAACCCCGAAGAGATGGAGACTAACGAAGATAACAATGCAAACGATAAAACGCATGGTAATCAGAATACTTCATATACATTTTCAGTGGGTAGGCGTCTGTTTCGTAATCCAGACGATAAAATGTTGGGAGGAGTAGTCAGCGGATTGGCGGCCTATTTGGGTTGGGACGTTACATTGCTCCGATTATTGTTGGTGTTGATTTTGATTTTTGGATACGGTACATTGATTCCTGTCTACATTATTTGTTGGGTGGTCGTTCCCGAAGCCCGTACAGCTGCAGAAAAGTTGAGTATGCGTGGTGAGCCGGTTACGGTAGAAAATATTGGGCGGACGGTGACGGATGGCTTTGAGCGGATGGCAAGTGGTGTAAACAGTTACGTGCATTCCGATAAGCCGCGTACACTTATGCAACGGGTGGGAGATGCATTGGTAATGGTAGTTGGCTGGTTACTGAAACTTGGTTTGGTGGTACTGGCCATCATTTGCAGTCCGTTACTGCTTGCCTTTGGAGTCTTGTTTGTTGCCTTGCTGTTTGCAGCCATCGTAATAGCCATAGGAGGAAGTGCAGCGCTCATTTCACTTCTTCCGATAGAGGCAAGTGTATGGTTGCCAGACTCATCGCTAACTGCAATTGTAATGTATGGCGCCTGTGCATTGTTGGCATGCATTTCTTTATTTGCCATAGTGTGGGGTATTTGCCGTCAGATGTTCCATTGGCAACCCATGGCTGGTGGGGCGAAATGGGCATTGCTGTTGCTTTGGTTGATTAGCCTGGTAGCGTTTGTGGTTTGTTTCCTGCAACTGGGATGTACATTTCCTGCCATAGGATTCGCTGTTTGATGGTAGGACTTGTTAATTGATTGTATTTCAGTGTGGTATGTTGGCTGAACTTCTAACAGGTCAGAAGCAAACTTGTAACAGGTTAGAAGCGTGCTTCTGACAGGTTGGAAGCATGCTTGCAACAGGTTATAAGCAACAGGTAGAAATATAAATCCCGGTATGGGGCTTTGATGGCTCCGTATCGGGATTTTTTTATTATTGTGCGCTTGTTTTGCAGCTTCTGGAACTTGCCAAAAGTTTATTGGGCTATTCTTAACACGCGTATACCAGTTGACTTGTCATTGTCTTTCAGCATTTGTGAGAGAGTTCTTTTTGATACCATTACTTTCCCTTCTTTGGATGAGGCGTGTAGTAGTGTCAGTTTTCCTTCTACATAGAAAGCAATGCCTAGATGTGATACATCGAGTCCCGGAATGTTGGTGGTGATGGCGATGATATCTCCATTTTTAATCCATGCCAGGCCGTTGTATGGCAACTTCTCTTTGGGCAAATAGTGTATTTCCTGCCCTGATAGAGCTTGTTCTATACTCTTCATTTTAGCAACATTTTCCTTTGAGTTTGCCAGTTGCTTGTACTGTTGCGGATGTGAACTCATGTATGATAGATCGACTGTTTGGGTTGTCGAGCTCTTGGTTGCTGTTACATCCGTCAGGAAGCCGTTCTTGACGGCATTGTTGACCCATTCGGTTATGTAGTGCAGGCGTGAGGTATAGCCGTCAATCTGGCCGTTCCGATAGCGGATCTGTTGCAATTTGTCTGCAAATACGCCCTCCGAGATATCGCCGTTTTCCAGTTTGGGACAAAGCGATTCAGCCAGAACGTATTCTACAAAAGTGGTACAGTCCACTTCATCGCAATTCAGGATCAATTCCTCAGGACCGTCAACGTCGAGTGTGTGGGCTACATAGGGAGTACCTACATATTTCAGTCCGTTGCTCAATACTGTTTCTCCGGTTTCTTGTGCTTGGCTGGTAGTTGCCATCAGGGTGGCACAAAAGAGTTCGAACATGGTTTTCGTTATTGTTTTCATTGTTACTTTTTTTATGATTTACATTTTCATTCATTTGTACAATTGCTCTGATGCTTATTGCTTGAACACCAATCCTTCGCGCAACCATTTTTCCAGTTCGCCTGTCCACTGGCGTTTGTAAGTGAAGTTATCCCGGAATCCCCAACCGTGTCCGCCGGTGGGGTAGGAAACCAGACAGACGGGTACTTTATGTTCCCTTAGTGTCAGATAGTAGCCGATACTGTTAAGTGGGGGTACTGTGTCATCGTCTGTCGAAAGCATGATAAATGCTTGTGGCGTTTGGGCGGTCACCTGTTTCTCCAGTGAATATTTATCCACCAGTTCCTGTGACGGATTTTCGCCTAGAAGATTGACGCGTGAACCCTCGTGAGTTATTTCTTTTACCATTGAGATAACGGGGTAGAACAATATCTGAAAATCAGGACGGGTAGCTTCGCTTCCATACAAAGTTGCCAACGAGGCCGCTAGATGTCCACCTGCCGATGCTCCCATAATGCCTACTCGGTGTGGGTTGACGCCCCATTCGGCTGCGTGTTTGCGTACCATGCGTATGGCTTGTTCGGCGTCCGTAAGCGGCACTTCGCAATGCTTGTTGGGCATGCGATATTTCAAGACAACATACGTAATGCCTTGTGTGTTGAACCATGAAGCCATGTCGTGGCCTTCGTGTCGCAAGGCCACTCCCCAATATCCACCACCCGGACACATGATAATAGCCATTCCATTGGGATTAGAGGCCGGGTAAACAGTGATTGTGGGGGTAGCAATCAGGTCTGCACCTCCCCCGTCGTTCTGTTTTTCGTCTTGTGCGGTCAGTCCATTGTCGTTGGGAGCACCTTGGGGCCAAAGAGGTAATTCAATACTTTCATGTGCATAAAGTACAGAAGCGAAGAATAAGGAAAGTGTCAATAATATAGTTCTCATAAATATATTTTTATTTGGTTTTCATTGAAGCTTTGATAAAGTACAGTATCAGCAAAGCATAGGCACATAAGGCTAATACTTGTGATAGTGTGTTGTTCAGCCAGGCTTCGTTCACAAGGTTGACGCCACCGAATCTCATGGCTGCGCTTACCACACCCATCAGTGCGCCGCCGGCAATGAAACCTGATGCAAGCAGCGTTCCTTTTTCGCCTCGTTCGGCATTCACCTTGGTGTCTTTGCTGCGAGTTGTTACATACCAGTTGATGGTGCCGCCCACTACCAGCGGAATGTTCAGTTCGAGCGGGATGAACATACCCAAAGCGAAAGCTAGAGCAGGAATCTTACAGAAAGTTAGAATTACGGCCAGTACAGCTCCCACGCCATAGAGGGCCCATGGTGCTCCCACGCCACTCATCAACGGCTCGATGACGGCAGCCATTGCATTGGCCTGTGGAGCTGCCAAGTCGCCGCTGGTAAAGCCATAGGTTTTGTTCAGGATAATCATCACACCACCCACAGTCGCAGCCGATACGATGGTACCAAGGAATTTCCATGTTTCCTGCTTGATGGGGGTGCTTCCCAGCCAATAACCGATTTTCAAGTCGGTGATGAAA
>ERZ779669.445-NODE-445-length-25027-cov-8.953948_pt1 | contig 25027 bp, 22 predicted proteins | sample MGYA00511372_ERZ779669 | MGnify/ENA primary metagenome ERZ779669 (study PRJEB29588, sample SAMEA1967891) | human gut metagenome | biome: human gut; feature: human-associated habitat; material: faeces | place: Denmark | collected 2008/2010 ... | reverse complement strand
CACGGCGCTACCTGACCGAGTCGGCCGCCGTGAACGTCAGCTGCCCCCTTTTCAGTCCGCCCTTCACAGGCTTGTCACAGAACGCCGCATGCACGAACAGATACAGGTACGCCTGCGCCAGTGTAAAAGGTTGTTCCACTCTGAGGACCTCGTTCAGCAGCGCCCGCGGCACCACCAGATAACCCTCCGTTCCGATTCTCGTAAACTTCAGATGCAAATGTTTTTCAATTTTCATAACTTTTAGTTATTTTTAGGTGTGAAAAATCCCTACCCTCGAAATGTGCTGTGTTTTTCTTTTTCTTAGATATAGCCACAAAACGGCACTTCGAAAAAGAGAATCAGTTCTATTTCGAACTTATAAAAGCGTTTTTACGAACACTTTCACACAAACCGGAAATCGGTTGATTCCCGTTTGCGCTTGCAAAGATTGACAAACTTTTTCTAATACGAAAATATTTTTGGACTTTTTTTCAAGAAAATTTTTACTCAAGGACAAGGGTTCCCGGTTGCGGACAACGGCCCGTTTTCCCCGCCGAAAAAACTGGTCAGGGTTCGTGTCAGGGTCTTCCGGAGGCAATTTGCTAATCTACAAAGCGTTATCTTACGCATTAACAAATTTTATGTCAGGGTTCCGTCACAGGCCCCCGCGCCCACCCTTATTATAATAATTAATTACTCCCTTTAAAAAGCCCGAGATTTTTTGAAAAAAGGCCTTGAAGGCCCTCCGGAAAAAAATTACGGCTCCCCTAGAAATTTTACGATGAGCTCCACCTCCGGCTTGAGGTAAAACTTGCGGTTCTTGTCGTACCCCGACGCTTCGAGCGCCTTTTCCAGTTCCGCACAATGTTTGATCCAGCGCGTCAGTCCCTGTAAAGCCCCCTTTTTGTCCGCCTTCGGAAAATAGAGCCGCGCCAGCTCGTTTTTGCGGTACACCCGGAGGCAGAAACCCCTTTCCTCGTCGGCTCCGTCCCCCTTGTTCAAATTCTGCTGCATGTCCTTCATGTCTTTATTTCGGTTTTTGATTATGGTATAAATTTACTCATTTTTGCTCGAATAGACAAACTTTCCGCCTACTTTTTTTGTCTAATCCTCCCACTTTTTTCCCGAAATTTCCTCCCCCGGAAAACGCAAGTGCGTTTCATCTCAAACGCAAGTACGTTTCGAGCAAAACGCAAAGGCGTTTCAGGTAAAACGCAAGTACGTTTCAGGGCAAACGCAAAGGCGCTTTCCTTCAAACACAAAGGCGTTTATTTTTCAGTTCTTTTACTTTTTTGTTACACCTTATCACAAAAAAGTTTCATCCCTTTGATAAATCGAAAATTACCCTTAACTTCGCGCCGATTTACGAGCCGTCTTACCAATCCCCACACAAGCGGCTGGGACTGGTAACGGCGAAGCGCACCCTAAAAGGCCGTAAATCAATCATTCATAACCGAATAGAAACCATAAGAATATCAAGATGAAACTATCCAAAGTAGTCTGCATGCTGGCGTTGACCACCCTGCTGGGGAGCGGGTGTACGTCGTACCAGAAATCTCTTTACCTCCAGAACGAACAAGTACTGAATGAATCCCTCGAAGGGCAGCTGTATGATTTCCGCATCATGCCCAAGGATGAACTAACCATTACCGTGAGTACCACTGATCCGGAAGCTTCGGCTCCGTTCTACCGGAAAATCGGACAAAGCAAAGACAGTCCTAGCAGCAATAATACAGGCATGCAAAATGCCAACTTGTTAGATTACCTAGTAGATAATAATGGCTGCATCGATTTTCCCGTACTAGGCATGGTCAAAGTAATGGGTTTGACCAACCGTGAATGTGAAGCCCTGCTCCGCCAGAAACTACAGCCCTACTTAAAAGAATTACCCAATGTCACCGTGCGTACCTCCAACTACAAATTCAGCGTATTGGGCGAAGTCAATACTCCAGGCACTTATACCACCGATGCTGAAAAAGTAACGATATTCGAAGCCTTGGCACAAGCCGGCGATATGACCCTTTTCTCCATCCGCAACGATGTGCAGCTGCTTCGCGAAGATTCTACAGGCGTACGCCGGGTATATCACTTGGACCTTACCCAAGCCGATGTGGCCCAGTCTCCCTACTTCTATTTGCAGCAGAACGACGTGGTCTATGTAAAACCCACCCGCGCCAAAGTACGCAGCAACACCTTCAGTGGCAATGCCTCCATTTGGATTACCCTATTGGGACTCGTTACCTCTGTGACTTCTCTCGTATTAGCAATTTCTAAATAAAAAACTACAGACACATGGCAGAAGATTTGAACAACTACCAACTGGAAGACGAAGAGACTTCCGGATTCGATTATAAGGCATTTTTCTTCAAGCTTTTGATGTACTGGCCGTGGATTGTGGGCTGCGTACTCGTAGCTCTGGTTGGGGCCTTCTTCTATTTGAAAACCCTGACACCCCTTTACACCGTCAGTTCTTCCGTACTGATTAAGGACGACAAAGGTAAAACCGGTAATAGTGGAGCCAGCCTGGCCGATTTGGGTTTTGTCACCAGTTCTACCCAAAATTTCGACAACGAACTGGAAATCCTGCAATCACGCACACTCCTAAAGAAAGTAGTGACCAGTCTTGATCTTTATATTAATTACAGCCTACCCGGCCAGTTCCGTGACGAAGAACTCTACAAACAATCCCCCGTAAAGGTGTGGGTGACCCCCGAAGAAGCCGAATGCATGGGCTATGCCGAAGTGGAGCTACATTTCCAAAACGGGAAACTTCATACCGCCACTGTATTGCATCACGGAGAGGAATGGAAAAAAGAGATTGATAATCTTCCCGCTGTCTTCTCTACCCCGGTAGGTGTATTCACTTTCTCCGCAGGCGATTCCACCTGGCGACAGTTAGAACCTACCCCCGAGGTAATTCAGGCCACGGTACTTTCACCCAATGCAGCTGCCGCTTCTTTCCGAGCCCGATTGTCCGTAGCCGCCAGCAACAAATCTACTACCATCGCCCAGCTTTCCTTGACGGACAGTGAGGTGGCTCGTGGTACTGATTTTCTGAATAAGCTGGTAGACTTGTATAATGAAGAAGGGAACAATGACAAGAACGAAGTGGCTGCCAAAACGGCCGAGTTTATCAACGAGCGTATCCATTTGATCAATCAAGAACTGGGCACCACCGAAAGCCAGTTGGCCAGCTTCAAGCAACGGGCCGGCGTAGTGGATGTTGCGGCCGATGCCACCCAGGCAGCCGGCGAACAGGCCAGCTACGAACGTGCCTACGCCGAAAACGAGGTGCAAATCAGTTTGGTGCAACATCTCAAAGACCACATTCTCAACGAAACCAGCCAATATGAAGTGATTCCTGCCAATATAGGATTGAATAACAGCGACCTGAACACCGTAGTACAGAACTACAACCAGATGCTGATTGAGCGCAAGCGCTTGCTTCGTACTTCCCACGAGGACAACCCCGCCGTGCAGAGCCTGAACGCCAGCATCGAGGTGATGCGCAACAGCGTGATGGGCGCCCTCCAGACCGCCGAGAAAGGTTTGCTTATCAACCGTCAGGCTTTGCAGGCCCAGACCCGCAAGTTTGCCGGAAAAGTCAGCGACGCCCCTGTGCAGGAAAAAGAATACCTCAGCATGTCGCGTCAGCAGGAAATTCAGGCCAATCTCTACCTGATGCTCCTCCAGAAACGTGAGGAAAACAACATCACCTTGGCCTCTACGGCCAACAATGCCCGCGTGATTGATGAGCCTTTGGCCGGCGGTCAGATATTCCCTACTCCTTCGCAAACCTACGCCATGGCATTAGGGATTGGACTGATTTTACCTATTGGAATCATTTTCCTTATCGGTTTACTTCAATTCAAAATACAAACCCGTGAAGATGTGGAGCGTCTCACAAATCTCCCCATTGTGGGAGATATTCCTTTGACGGAAGAAGCCAGCAACAATGCTATTGTAGTCCATGAGAACCGCAACGAACTGATGGAAGAAGTATTCCGTGCCGTACGTACCAATCTCCAGTATATGCTGACAGAAGGCCAGAAAGTCATTCTCTTTACCTCCACCACTTCGGGAGAAGGGAAAAGCTTCAATGCCGGTAACTTGGCATGCAGCTTCGCCTTTATGGGAAAGAAAGTAGTGATTGTCGGTCTGGACATCCGTAAGCCCGGACTGAACAAAGTGTTCCATATTTCCCATCGGGAAGCCGGCATCTCCCAGTTCCTAGCCGACCCCGAACATACTGATTTGCGTAGTCTTTGCCAGGTGTCTACCATTTCCGAAAATCTCTATATTCTGCCGGGTGGTACCATTCCTCCCAACCCAACGGAACTGGTAGCCCGCAAATCACTGGATACAGCCATTGAAATATTGAGACAACATTTTGATTATGTCATTCTCGATACCGCCCCTATCGGTATGGTGACCGATACCCAACTGGTAGCCCGCGTAGCTGATTTGAGCGTCTATGTCTGCCGTTCCAACTATACCGCTAAGAGCGAGTTCAAGCTCATTAACGAACTAAAACAAGACGGTAAACTGCCCCACCCCTGCATCTTGCTCAACGGCATCGATATGAGCAAACGTACTACCGGTTCGTACTATGGCTATGGCAAATATGGGAAATATGGCCGCTATGGCTATGGAAAGAAGTATGGCTACGGTTACGGATATGGATATGGGAAAGAGAAATCTACACGCAAATAAAGAAGCTCTGAGATGTCAACACAAACAGAAAATAATAAACGCTTAGCTAAAAACACGCTACTACTCTATGGGCGTATGCTCCTCACCGTAGGAATAAGTTTCTATTCCACACGGCTTATTCTTGCTAATTTAGGAATCGACAATTACGGTATTTATAATGTAATTGGAGGCTTTGTTTCCATGTTTTATATGGTAACTTCCACGATGACACAGGCTGTATCACGTTTTCTTACCTTTGAATTAGGAACTGGGAACGAAAAGAAACTACAACAGACATTTTCGACATCAATAAATATTTTATTACTTCTGTCCCTTATCATTGTATTATTGGCAGAGACAGTCGGGCTATGGTTCGTAAACTATAAATTGAACATATCCCCCAACCGCATGAACGCAGCGAACTGGATATATCAGTTTTCTGTTTTATCTTTTGTCTTTGAGATGATTAGTGTCCCATATAGTGCCTCAGTTATTTCTCATGAAAAAATGGATGTTTTTGCTCTCGTCACAATCCTAAAAGTATTACTAACACTTGGTATAGCCATTGTATTATCTATAAGTCCTATCGATAAACTTATATTTTATGGGATATTGGTACTATTGGTATCTATTTCAATACAATTAATGTATTGGATATATTGTAAAAAGCATTTCTATGAGTGTAAATATTCATTACATATTAACAAAAACATATTTAAAAGTATGTTCGGATTTGCAGGATGGAATTTTTTAACCACTTGTGCATCCATGTTAAGCAGCCAAGGAGTAAGTATTTTGCTTAACATGCATTTTGGCACTGCTATTAATGCAGCGAGAGGTATCGCTTCACAAATCAATGGGACCGTAGGAGCTTTTTCAAAAAATTTCACCACAGCCTTAAACCCCCAGATTACAAAATCATATGCAGCCAAAGAAATAGAGTATACAAAAGTATTAGTTTGTAAAGGTGCAAAATTTTCATATCTACTACTCTATTTTATTGCACTACCATGTATACTGGAAATTCATTTTTTATTGTCACAATGGCTGAAGGAAGTACCACCATACGCAGGAGTATTTGTACAATTATCATTAATCTATTCTTTGGTAGAAGTTCTATTAGGTTCCAGCGAAACTTTAAATCGTGCAAGCGGTAAAATTAGGAACTTCCAAATATTAGTAAGTATCACACAATTACTTATACTCGTGTTCTCTTATCTTACTATTTCCATTACAAAAAATCCAATTTGGACAGTAGCTATAACTAACATATTCTATCTACTCATATTTATTCCCAGAGTGATTATTAATAAACCATTCATAAATATTACTTTCACATATTATTTTAAAAAAGTACTAGGTGGAATTCTTATTATGAGTATATTGTCAATAATCATTAGTCTGATACCTGTTTACTACCTTCAAGAAGGATGGAGTCGCATAATCATTGTTGGCATTGTTTCCACAATATCAATAATAGTCTTCTCATATTTATTTGTATTGACAAAAGGAGAAAAATTAAAGATATTAAACTTTATTCAATATAAATTAAGTAGAAAGTAAATAATCTAAATCAGAATCGTTTATACTCTATATGAAACTTAAGTATATAAGATATATTATCAACACATTTCTTTGTAGATATTCCCAACATTTTAATATTAAGAACTCTTTTGTAAAGTATATTCTATACAAAGTACAAGGGGTTAATAATATAATCAAAATACAAGATTCCGATGTCACGAAATCCTCATTTTCGCTTCATGGGAACAATAATAGCATAGGATTTTATGACTCTGCCAATATGTATTATACCAATATTAATATAGTGGGCAATAATAATCAAGTTTACCTAAATGGTTGTTCAGGAATATTAAGTTTGACACTCCGTGGAAATCATTGTAAAGTGATAATAGGAAAAGACTCTACAATGGAAGATTGCTACATGGTATGTATGGGACAAGAAAATTCTATAACAATTGGTAATGACTGCATGTTCAGTGGAAAGGTTGAGATTTGGAATTCTGATACACATCTTATCACCGATATGGAAGGAAATAGCATCAATCCATCTAAACCGATTAGCATAGGAAATCACGTTTGGTTAGGGAAAGGAGTTAAAATTCTGAAAGGAGTTACCATCGGACATAATTCTGTAATAGGAATGGGAAGCATCGTTACAAAACATATTATGGATAACTCTATAGCTGCAGGAAATCCCGCCAAAATAATTAAGAATAATATTAAATGGGAAAAAGGATTTATAAAAATATGAATAGATTTTTCTTTTGCATAAGAAGATATATTGGAATATTTTACCATAACATTCACCTGATTAATCCATTTGGCATAACAGGAGTTCTATATCTTATAAAGCTGAAATATTTAAAAGTAATATCCAATGATAAAGAAATTTACAGTTCAAAAATAAACAAATATATCAGCACTTATTTACATAACAAATATGCCCAGCTAATTGATAAGAAACATATATACCCAATATGTGATAATACAATAAATAAAACAATATGGGTATTTTGGTGGCAAGGTAAAGATAATATGCCAATTATAGTACAAAAGTGTTATGAATCTATTCTTAGATATGCGAATGGCGCTAAAGTGATACTTATTACTAAAGATAATTATGCACAATATCTAGAACTACCTACAATCATGACACATAAGCTGAATAAAGGTATAATATGTCATGCGCATTTTTCCGATATATACAGAGTATGCTTACTTGAAAAATATGGAGGTTTATGGCTAGACGCGACCATCTTGGTCACTTCCCCTATCAATGAGAACATTTTTAGCCAAACTCTTTTCTCTATGAAGAAGGATCCTTCTGATGGTATACTGTTCAATTCAAGATACTCTTCATTTTGTTTTGCTTGTAAGCCACATAATATTTTATTCAGGAATCTAAAGACTTTACTATTATCCTATATTGAGAGAGATAAATATTTTGTAGATTATTTTACACTTGATTTCTTTATAAGAATGGTTTGTGATGAAATTCCAGAATGTAAAGATATGATGGATAAATTAGAGTATAATAATCCTAACCAGTTAAGTATCCAATTAAATTTTGATAAAAAATTTGATGAGAAAGAATACAACAAATGGCTGCAAAATACATCATTTTACAAACTCACTTATAAAGGTAAATATCACCAGGAAATAGATGGAATGAAAACATTTTATGGCTTTATTTTAAACTCTTAATATATGAACTTAGAAGAATATAAACTCAAATTTCTACATCCTATTAAGATGTTTTATTATGATACAGAAATCAAACTTTTGGGAACTTGGCGTTTTTTTTTAAAGCAACAAAAACAACAAGAAAAAGAATTAAAAAATAAATATTATCACAATAATGATAATATCACAAATACAAATAACCTAATCATATTCTCATGCAATGGTTTAATATGGCATGGAGGATTAGCGGATAGATTGAAAGGAATTATATCTATTTATGATTGGTGTAAGAATAATAATAAAGACTTCAAAATAAACTTTATTCACCCGTTCTATCTTCAAAACTATTTAATACCCAATAAATATAATTGGCTAATCAATTCTGACAACATTTCCTATTCATATCATAATGCGGAACCTAAAGTTTGTTTAATGGAACCACGTACCTGCAATAGAAAGGAGATCTTAAATAATCAATATCAACTTTTAACTCAATGGTGCAATAATAATCTATACAAGAATTCTAAACAGCTACATGTTTACACTAATATGTATAGAGAATCACATAACTTTTCTCTATATTTTAATGAATTATTCAAACCATCTGAGAGATTGCAATCTGAAATAGATAAAAACCTAAATCAATTAGGGAATAAATACATTTCTATTTCTTTTAGATTTACAACCATTATGGGTGACTTTACAGATTGTACAGGAACAGAATATTCAGAAGAAAATAAAATTCAATTACTGAAAGGTTGTGTTCAAGCTGTGAAAGATATAAGAAAAAATGCTCCTCTTCATGATAAGGTCTTAATTACAGCAGATAGTGAAAGATTCCTGAACTATGCAAAAGAGAACTTGCAAGATATTTACATCATACCTGGTAAAATAGGTCATATCGATTACAATAACAGCGATGATGTAAATATGAAAACATTTTTAGATTTTATGCTTATCAGTAAAGCAGAAAAAGTATACCTAGTGAAGAACAAAGACATGTATAACAGCGCATTTGCAAAAACTGCTGCAATGGTAAATGATAAAGATTTTGAAATAGTCCTCATATGAAAGAACCTAAAATCTCTGTTATAATACCTGTACACAATACGGAACAATATCTCCAACGATGCATTGACTCCATTGTATCACAGAAATTCGATTATTATGAAATACTACTTATAGATGACGGTAGTACAGATTGTTCTGGAAAAATTTGCGATGAATACACTGAAAAATATGAACAAATAATTGCAATACACCAGCTAAATGCTGGAGCATTAGCTGCTAGATATACAGGTTTTAAGCACGCAAAAGGTAAATTTCTTATATTTGTTGATGCAGATGATTGGCTACTACCTAATGCACTGTCAACATTATATAAAGAAATCACAAATGGATATGACATCGTAAAAACTCCTCCTCAACGAGTATCCAATAACGGATTACAGAAGTGGATTGAACATTACCCATTTGAAGATGGCGAAATTACATGTGAAGATGAATACTTAGAAGGTATATTTAATGACAAATTATCTCCCTATTTACACAGTGGCATTTATAATAAAGAGTTATTTACAGATGCAGACTTCCTACAAATCATAAATAGCAAATTGGCTATTGGAGAAGATTGGGCTCTTAATGTCCTGATTTCTAAAAAAGTAAAAAAAGTTAAATGTATACCAACTCCTACTTATGTATATTATTGGAATAACGAATCAGTTATGACAACCACTGTACGCTCTCCCAAATACCCCGAGATTGTAGAACAGGCACTTGGAACTTTTCTTGACAAAGCTCCTCTCAATATTCAAGAATACTTTCAATACAAAAAAATTATCAGTTATATCATGGGATGTTTCAAACCAGAAGTTCCTTTCTCCAATGAACGATATTTAAAAGCTAAATATTTCCTGCATAAAGACAATCATTTCAAGGAAATAAAAAAAAGAATGCAAAAAAAATATCTAATAGGAATTAATCATCCGACATTTTTCCGCGTCTACACATGGATATATCGCACCCTCTATTTTAACTGTATACTTAAAAGACATCCACGAAAATTATACCCACAATTATGAAAAATATAAAAATAGGAATTTTTTTCGGAACCCTATTACATGAAAATATGGGTTGTAATGCACTTAATTATAGCTTTATACAATTATGTGAAGAGATTGCCAAAATCAAAAATTGGCACTTTCAATATGTCATGTTTTGGGATATACCAAGCAGTTTCAAACATGAAGATTTACCAACAGAATTAAGGTCATACGACATAACTTTTCAGAAAGTACCAGATGCCTATTTTCGTCTTTTCATCAAAGGATTGTTAAAGGACCACATGCACGACTATAATGAGTTCTATAATACAGTAAAAAGTTGTGATTTCTTTGTAGATTCTTGTGGAGGAGATAGTTTTAGCGACATATATGGTAATTATACCTTACGCTACATACACAAAAACCATAAACTAGCATATAAATATAATAAACCAATCATCCTACTTCCACAAACTATAGGCCCTTTCAATACAAAAGAAGGAGAAAAACGGGCAAGCCAAATGATGCAAAAAGCAACTATGGTATATGTCAGGGATGAACTAAGTAAAACAGTTGCACAGAAATATATATCTCCAAACAAAATATTCTATACCATCGATATGGCATTCCAAATGAAATATCCTACTTACAAAGGTATCTATAATAAAAATAAAACGCGTATAGGGGTTAGCCCATCTGCCCTACTATGGAATGGAGGATATACGGGACAAAATCAATTTGGCCTAAAAAGTAATTATAAAAACCTGATACGAGACATCATTGAACATCTTATAGAAAAAGATTATGAGGTCAACTTGTTAGCTCATGTTTTATATGGCACGGCATCTAAACCACGAGAAGATGATTATTGGCTATGTAAACAATTACATGAAGAATTTCCTGCAACTATTTTAGCACCTTATTTTTATTCCCCGACTGAAGCAAAGAGTTTTATAGCTACGCTCAACGGACTAATGAGTAGTCGAATGCATTGTTGTATCGGGGCTTATTCATCTGGAGTTCCTGTATTTACACTTGGATACAGTCGTAAATTTAATGGATTATTTAATGAAACATTAAACTATCACTATGGCTCTGATCTTAGAATAGATGACATTCCCGAAACTATAGAAAATTTAGATAAATATCTCATAAATCTTTCAAATATAAAAGCGGAGATGCCTTCACGATTATTGCAAATAGCAGAATACCGTAAAACTTTAATAGACTCCTTTACTAATACAATAACAAAATGCATCGCAAAGTAAAATATATTGTTGATCATCAAGCATGCTTAGGTTGTGGTCTTTGCCTAAAACCAGGAACCAAATCATCGATGAAATTATATGACGATGGGTACTATCACCCCTCTGAAAATGCTTCTATCGATGAAAATATACAAAAATATTGTCCTGGATATGGTATCCATCAAGAACAAAAGAAATCAAAAAAAATGGAATTCCTTTATGGACCAATTGTGGCTCCAGTTCTTGCCGGACATATTATAGATAAAGATATTAACTTTAAAGCCTCATCAGGAGGTATCATAACAGGATTATTAATTACACTATTACAAAACAAATGGATAGACGCTGTTCTTCAAGTGAGACAATCCAAAGAAGATCCGACCAAATCGGAACCCTGTTTATCTACGACTGAAGAAGAAATTATTAGCTGCATGGGATCTCGGTATGCTCCATGCAGTCTATTTGAACACCTTGACGATTATCTTGCTACCCAAAAACGCCTCGCCGTCGTAGGAAAGCCATGCGATATTGCTGCTTTAAAAACCTATATGAAAATATATCCGGAAAAAACAAAAAATATCATTTATACTTTTTCTATGATGTGTATGGGATTGCCCAGTCATAATGCAACGATGGAAATGATACGGTATCTTGGTGCTGAAAACAAAAAAATAACTAATTTACGTTATCGCGGATATGGATGGCCTGGAATGGCAACAGTAACAACCTCTGATGGTTATACTAATGAATGTACGTATATTCAATCATGGGGAGCTATACTTGGACGAAACACATTATTCAGATGCAAACTTTGTCCTAATGGCTTTGGTGAGTTTGCAGATATAAGTTGCGGCGATGCTTGGTATTGCAAAAATGGAGAACCTATTCTTAATAACAAAGAGAAAGGCCGAAGTTTTCTTTTCATAAGAACTGAAAATGGGAAAAAATTAGTAAACCAAGCTATTGACAAAAATATCATTACCGCTGAACCATACAATTTAAATGAAATGCCCATCATCCAAAAATCGCAATATCAACGTAAGACCAATCTATTAAGCCGCTATATCATTTATAAGCTACTTATTAATCCCCATTTTAAATTAGAAGGATTTTATCTTATAAAACTAGCTCAAATTGCAGGAATAGCTTCTATAATCAAAGACGCAAGAGGCTTTTTAGGACGTTGGTGGAGAGGATATAAAGGTCATTCAAAATAAATAAACATGAATAAAACAACCTATAATATAACTTTTTCAATAATGAAAGGCATAGCCATTATCAGTGTAGTCATAGGTCATGTCTTTGTACAAACAAATATAGAAGAATTCGTAAACCAATATCACTTAGCAGTGTTCTTTTTTGTTGCTGGATATTTCTTTAAAGACAAATATATCCAATCCCCACAGCAGTTTATAAAAAAAAGAATTAAATCTTTATATTTCCCTTTTGTAATACTTTGCTCAATTTTCCTTTTCACCCATAATCTATTCACTCAATTCTATATTTATACTACAACACTATCAATAAACAACATACTTACTGATTTCATTAATATAATAATAAGACTTAATTCTAATGAACCACTAATGGGAGCAATGTGGTTCTGCCCGATGTTACTAATCGTCTCAATACTAGCACTAATACAACTAAAATATAAGCGATACACAAAAAGTTACATTTCAGTTCTACAAATGTTTTCTTTTTTTCTTATAGGTTCAGCAATGCTCTATATTTTACATCTAAAAAGTCCATATTGTATATGGCAAAACATGATAGTTACAGGAATCTTCTTCATGGAATATTTTTTTCATCAATATGAATATTTACTAAATTCCTATACAAAACAAATATTCTTCTTTATTATTCCATGTATCATAATATGTATTTCTGTCGAACTAAATTTTTATGCACGATTGCAACCAGCCAATATTACAAAAGAGAATCCATTTATACTCCTATTTATCAGCACTCTTGGTTGTCTGATGGTATACTCTCTATCAAAAATCATTAGTACCTATAAAATATCAAGATTAATCGCAATAACTGGAGAACATAGTTTTAGCATCATGGCTTTACATTTCTTGGCCTTTAAACTTATAAGCTTTTTCATCATCATAAGCAACCACTACGAACTTTCCCAAATGTCTAAATTCCCCACAATACAAACAAACAACATTTTGTGGAATTTAGCCTATATATCAAGTGGGGTAATTCTACCAATAATAATTACCATATTCTATTCCAAGATTAAACGATTTATTGTAAAATCATGAAAGAAAAGCCTTTTTTTTCATTTCTTCTTATTACTTATAAACAAGAGCGATTTGTAGAAGAAGCATTTAACTCTTGTATTAATCAAACCTATCGCAATTTTGAAATTGTGATTTGCGATGACAATTCTCCAGATAACACATTCAATATTCTCAAGAATCTAGTTGAAGAATATAAAAAAACAGGAGGAGACATTCATATAACCCTCCATCGGAATGAGCAAAATAGAGGAATTGGAGGAAACTTCCAACAAGCAGCCATTCTTAGTCAGGGACAATGGCTAGTAATGGCTGCAGGAGATGACATTTCACTCCCCTCTCGTCTAGAAACGTTAAAGAAAGTCATAGATAATCATAGTAATATATATGGAATCAACACTGCCAGATATTTCGTGGATGAACAAGCAAAACATCCTCAATACAACTTCAAAGAAAATTATCTTTTAGGAGCTGATAGTGCTTGGCATCGCAGCTTATTCTTTGACTTTCAGCCACTAGACAAACGAGTGATGAGTGAAGATCATATACTTAACCTTCGCGCTATGTTAAAAGGAGGAATGCTACAAGTAAATACTCCCACTATTTATTACCGCATTTCATCGCAAAATTACAGCATGCAAAAAGCTATAGATATTGTAGGGATGAAAAAAGCTGAAAAGAAAAAAATGGATTATCATAAGAACTTGCTTCTTTTTCGCTTGGAAGATATAGAACAATGGCAATCTAAAGGGAATAAAATTCCTGAATCTGTAAAAAATAAAGTCTATTCTGAAATAAATGAAGTAAATAAACAAATTGCATCTTATCAACTTTATATAGATGTAGCAGAAGGTAGTCTTTACAACAAAATAAAATATCTCATTACTCCATGTAAGATTTGGTTGCATAATAAATTGCTATACCGTATATATAACCTCCTCAAGATGTATCATTTATTAAATGAAAAGCCAAAACGTAAAGTTGTTTGGAACAACATAGAAACACAAAAGGACAATCGTGTCATTACACTTACCCTAAAAGATTTTATCGAGGAAAAAGAACTTTTTTAAGAGTATTCTTCAAAATATTGTAGTATGAATCGCATTAACTACATAGACGGATTGAAAGGAATATCCACGCTAATCGTATTTTTTAGTCATTTCGTTGGAGCCTTCACATGTCTTTCATTTCTAAAAAATATACCAGGAATTAACTTATTACTTGATGGTACTACAGCTGTACATATTTTTATCATATTATCAGGATTCTCTATTTGCTATTCTTTAACAAATAATTCCAATCTAGAAACAGCCATTTCTAGAATAATATTAAAGCGTTATTTCCGTCTAGCTTTACCTATTATACTACCAACAATTTTTGCATATATCTTTTATATATGTGGCTTCTGTTATAATCAGCAAATCGGCAGTTTATTAGAGAATCAATGGCTTTGCGAGTTAATGCCTTCAAATATATCAATAGCAAATTTTGCTAGTAGTCTTATTTTTGGTCCGATACGCTCCTCTCTTATTACTCCACTATGGATGATGCATTTTATTTTCTTTGGCACATTTCTCATTATTCCTATTTGCGTTTGTGCAAATACAATAAATAAAAAGTATAGATATTATTTTTTATTAATAATCTCGATCATCATCCTTAAATATAATGTTTATTATTTTTCATCTTCAGTTGGCGTTTTGATATATTTTTATATCAAAGATGAATACAGCCATAGCTATAGTAGTAAAATGTTAGGTATATTTTCATTAGTTGTACTTTGTCTATCCCTTTTTATGGATACGAGTTATATCCATATAGTAAGAGCTTTTGCTATTATTCTTCTTGTCATTAACTTACCGCTTTTTCAATATTTATTAAGTCTCCCAACTTTACTAAATCTTAATAAGATTGGATACCAAATATATTTAGTACATGCACCTATTATTTGTTCTTGGAGCTGTTTTTTTTATTCAAAACAAGAAGTAAATTCCACCATGATATTATTAAATTTTATATCTACTGCAATCTTTATTTTCTTTGCTGCAAATATATTCTCCCGAGTAGATACTTTTACTGGGAAGTATCTGAACAAAACACTCATGAAAGTATTGTAAAACATATATTCAATCAATAAATATTTTATTAGAAAAATGTTAGGTATAATAACCATTGATTATAAGAATCCACAAATGACTATTGATTTTATAAAAAGGGAATTGCCCAATATAGACATTCCTTATAAATGTGTCATAGTCGTTAATGGAAGTACAGATGATGAAGTTTCACTCATAAAAAATAAAACGAATGGAGTTGTAATAAGCAATGAAACACCATCTGATAACGACTCTTTATTTATTATTCCGTCTAAAGAGAACTTGGGATTTGCAAAAGGGAATAATCTAGGGGTGCAATTTCTACAAAAGAATTTTAATTGTGATTATCTTCTTTTTACAAATACAGATATCGAAATCAAATCTAAAAATATAATCAGCAAAATGATAGCTTGCCTTGAAGGAGACAAAGAAAGAGGCGCTATTGGTCCTATGGTATTGAGCAGGGATAGGTCTATTCAATTACCACATTATAAACCAATTTCTCCATATAGACAAATGGGATGGAACCTACTTTCTTTTCTAAGAAAAAAGGGAAATACACCCACAAGAATATCCCCCATAAATCCTCAAGAGGGATTCTGTTATTGGGTACAAGGTTCCTTTTTTATTATGAGAACCTCAGATTTTATGGAAATCGACATGTTTGATCCTAATACATTTCTCTATGGAGAAGAACCTATATTGGCAGAAAAACTTAAAAGAATTCATAAGAGAATGTATTTTTACCCCAAAGTATCCATCCTTCACTATGAAGGAGGAACTATTCTTAAAAAAAACACAAATTACCGTAGCTTATATATGGCTATGCAAAGCAATTGCTATTATTATCGTAAATACTTAGGCTACAATCCTTTGATAATTCTGCTGTACCGCTGGTCGTTTATCATACATCAAAAATTTTTCAAGAAATGAAACGGTTATACGTAATAATTACGAGTTTTCGCTTTTTATTGCATTGGTTCTTCTACCAGAATGCAAAAAATAGAGCCATAATAGAAGCAGACTTGAAAAGAAATATTCACCAATTTCTTCATAAAGAAAATGTCTCGTTCCTGAATTTTTGCGAAATATTGACTTTCTATACAATGGTTAGAAATATATTTTATGCCCGTGTAGCCTTCAACCATCATTATTATGCAAAATTTATCAGTATATTTGCACGTCCTTTACCTTTATTGGATATATCATCTACAGCTGAAATTGGTGGAGGACTTATTGTACAACATGGATATGCCACAATTATAGCGCCAAAAAAGATTGGCAAAAACTGTTGGGTAAATCAAGGCGTTACCATCGGATATACAAATGACCAAGATTGCCCCACAATTGGAAATAATGTCACAATCTATTGCGGAGCAAAAGTATTAGGCAATATCACAATCGGGAATAATGTCATTATCGCAGCCAATGCCGTAGTCGTCAAAGACGTAGAAGACAATTGTGTAGTAGCCGGTGTTCCAGCAAAAATCATTAAAAAACTATCTCAAGAAGAAAAATGAAAGGCATATTAACACTTTTATCCAATTGCTACCAGGCAATAAAGACTACATGCAAAAGCCGATATAAGCTTCTATTCTTATTTTATTGTTTATGGCTATATAGAGTAGAATTCATGCCTGCTGATGGTAGAGGATTGGCAAAAGCAATACAAATTGTAGCCACATTGGCTATATTATATTATATCGCACACTACAAGAAAGGAATTATTAAAAAGGCATATGCAACAAATGCACTCCCCTATTCTTCTATGTTATGGCTATACACATACGCCACAATTACATCTCTATTTTCCGTAATGCCCCAATTTGCATTCTTCCTATCATTCCAGAATGTAGTCATTTTTATAGGAGTCTTATGGTTTTTCTCTTTGTTTAAAGATTTCCGTACCATGGAACGAGCTTTATTATTATTTGGAACCACTCAAATGATAGCTGAAGCCATCATTGTACGCATAGTAAATTATCATAGTTTCATTATACATTTTCTCGGTGGAGGATCTATGTCCGCCTTACTGATTTCATATACGGCAGGCGAATTGATGGCAAAAAGAGTCAAAGATTCAGAACGGGATAAGATGCTTAAAGCTATATTATGGATAAATATCATTAATATAATCCTTTGTACAAGTAGTGGAGCGAATGCCTCCGCCGTATTTGGAATAGGAATTGGTATGATATTTTCTGGAAATTTTCTTCTTGCTTTTATGCTAATTATATTAGGAGCCGTTTTATACTTTAACCAAAATCTCATTGAGCAAATCATCATGTTCATCATGCCCGGTAAAACTAAAGCTGATATTGAAACCTCAACCGGACGGGAACGAATTTGGGAGGTCATGCTAGAGTTAGCCAAACAAAAGCCATGGTTCGGTTGGGGATTTGGATGCGTAGAAAGAGTAGCATCGGACACGGACAAGATTGGATTTAGCGTTCCCGATGCGCATAATAATTACATTGGTTTCTACGGAAGTCTAGGATACATCGGTTGTTTTATAGCATTTATCCATTTTATATCTTCTTGGTTTTACTCATTCCGTAGAAGAATGAGAGTAGGATATACTGGACTTATTGCTGCAGTAAGTTGTGCCATCATGAATGGATACTCGTATGCTTTCCTTGCCAGTAAAGCGTGTTCCATTACTATTCTTTATTTTATGATGATAGGAGCCATGATATACTATTCACGAACAAAATATTATGATTTCAGAAAAGCTAAGCATAAAGTTTAAGATTTGCTCATTGATAGCCACGATTTTTGTCGTTTATAGACACGCTTTTGTAATTAATGCATTTTATAAAAATGCAAATGAGGCTAGCAATATACTGATTTTCACGACAAAAATAATAAGTTCATTAACAGAAATTGCGGTACCAATTTTCTTTATTATCTCAGGTTTCTTCTTCTTTAAATATAATTACTATTTAAAACAGAATTATATCAATATGATAAAAAAGAAATTCCAATCACTATTTATACCATTTATAATATGGAATATAATAGGATTGGGAATTTTATTTTTGTACGACAAGGCTTCCATGCCTGACTCTTTTTATGAACTTATCCAAAATTTCTTTTACAGTGAATACTATGGTCCATTATGGTATGTCAGAGATATGATGCTACTAATGTTATTAGTACCTTTATTTCAATGGATATATATGCCCAAATGGAATTGGATATTATTTGCCATAATACCATTGCTCTTTGTTTACTGGATACCTGTAGATTGCTTCTGTATCTCAAGTGAGGGTCTTTTGTTTTTCGTGACCGGAGGTATTATCAGTCATCAAACCATTATTTTAGAGAAAAGACTCCCTTGTATATTATCTATTATCCTATTTTTATTGTGGTTGACCATTTCAACATTCTGTAATCTTTGGTCACATGAATTTCTCCATAAATTTAACACGATTATTGGCATCGTGGCTTTCTGGAATATAATTGACTTTATACCGCAAAAATGGAATGAATCTTTTAAATATTACTCTGCTTTTTCTTTCTTTATTTATTGTACTCATTTCTACTCTATCAAAACTGTCAAGATTATTTTAGCTCATTCCTTTCCAGGGAACTCAATTGTAGCACTATTGACTTTCTTAGTAGTTCCATTATTGATTATTTTGCTACTTATCAGAACTGGTATATATTTGAAGAATAAGCATCATAAATTTTATTTAGTATTAACTGGTAACAGATAATTATGATAAAAATTGCATATTTAATAGAAGCTCATACAGACATAAACCGACTTATAGACTTATGTGAAGCTCTTATTTTATCGGGTGATGTATTCATTCATATAGATAAAAAAAATAAAGACCATGTTTTTTGGCAGAAGCTACTTGACTACAAAAAAAACAAGAAGCAAATTACTATTTTAAGTAAACAGGAACAACGTTATGTTGCATGGGCCGGATTCTCCCAGGTAGAATGTTTCAAAAGTTTACTAAGGAAAGCCCTTGATAATCCCAAACAATATGACCGCTTTATTCTTCTCTCAGGACTCGATTACCCTGTCTGGAGTCCTATACAAATTCAAAATTACTTTGAAAACAATACAAAAAAAGAATTTATTTGCGGTTATGATATTTCTACTTGCAAATACGACTATCAATTGAGAAAAATAATTTATTACCATTTCTTTAGAGATATACCACTACCCCACAAATCTATGATAAGACGCATCATCATAGGAGGTACAATGACAATATTAAAATGTATAGGTATAAAACGAAAACCATTTCTAAAAATAAATAATCAAGACTGGCATATCTATTTTGGCTCACAATGGATTAGTTATACCCGTGCATGTGGAGAATATATTTTTCAACAATTAAACAATAAGAAGATAACCAGATATTTTAAAACAGTCTATGCACCAGATGAACTATGTGTTCCTACCATAGTAATGAATTCACCATTCAAGAAAAACGCGATTAAAGTTAATGATTTAACATTCCAAAATATAACACCTCTACATTACCTTAATTATGAGGACTGCATCTGGAGCTATGACGAGAATGACTTCAATACGATTATCCATGCAAACAAAATGTTTGTCAGGAAAGTAATCAGTGGAAAGTCTGAGAAACTAATTCAAATGATTCAAGAAAATTGGAATCTACAAACTAATATTCACAACCATTCATAATTATAATAGCTTATGATTGTATTATATTGCAATCCTTCTTTTTGGGAATACAGATTACCTTTCTATGTAGAACTGAATAAATTATTTAAAGGACAATTTCATGTCATTTATTCAACAAAACGATATGCGTATGGACATCAAAATCTTTTAAACAAAATAAAGGAAGAATTAGGGAACAATGCTCATCCATACGATAATGAATTAATGTTTGATGTCAAATCAAAATCATTTAATAAATTTACAGAAGGTGGCAAGCAAATTCCCCTTCCAATACATCTGTGGAAAAAAATAAGTGAAATAAATCCCGATGTAATTATCACAGAAGGATTCTTCCAATGGACTCCATGGATTCAACTTTGGGCTTTCTTTCATCATATACCAGTCTTTATGGGATATGAACGTACATTACATACAGAACGTAATAATTCAAAGTTAAAGACATGGCTCCGCAAAATACAAAATAAGTTTATCAAAGGATATCTTGTAAACGGTTCAGAAACAAAAAAATATTTAGAAAGTATAGGCGTTGCCCCAACCAAGATATTTATAGGCGGTATGAGTGCTGATAGTAAAGGCCTTAAAGAGTCAATAGCAACTTTTCCACAATCTGAACGCAACTCATTTAGATTAAAATATAAAAGAGGGAATAATGGAATCATATATTTATTTAGTGGACGAGTGGAAAAACTAAAAGGTACCCCTCAACTACTGGCAGCTTGGGAACAACATATAAAGAAATACCCTGATGACTCCATTGTTTTAATTGGATACGGAGAATCCTATGATGTGTTAAAGGAAAAATATAAAATGGATAAAAGCATATTTCTTGAAGGAAGAATTAATTATGATGAGGTGTATAAATATTATGCAATAGCAGATGTTTTTATCTTACCAACGTTACAAGACAATTGGAGTCTTGTAATTCCAGAAGCAATGTCGTGTGGCCTACCAGTCGCAACAAGCATATACAATGGTTGTTACTCAGAACTCGTACATAAAGATAAAAATGGAATTACATTTGACACACTTGATCAAGAGTCGATAATTCAAGCTTTAGATTATTTTCATCATCATGATTTAAAAGAAATGGGACATCAGTCAGTTCTTTTAGAAAAACCATTTAGCACAGAGAATTGTGCAAAAAGAGAATATGAAGCAATAATTAATAATATATAGATTCTTATGTTACAGACAGATTTATCTATTATCGTTCCAGTATATAATGCATCTAAACTTATAAATAGATGCCTTGATTCTATTTTTAATCAATCAACACAATACCAATTTGAGGTAATACTTATAGATGACGGAAGTACAGACAACAGCATTGAACTTATAAAAGCGCGTAAAGAACCCAATATAATATTGTATCAACAACAAAATGCTGGCCCCTCTACCGCTCGCAATAAAGGTGTAGAATTATCTAAAGGCAAATATTGTGCTTATCTTGATGCTGACGACTACTGGATGGATGGATTTATAGAACAAACTATAACGTTTCTTGAAACCCATAAAGATTGTATAGCTGTTAATGTAGCACAACGCCATCTTACAATCTCTGGAGAACATATATCTCCAGCTTGTTACACAAGATATAAGGAACCTTTTATTTTAAATGATTTCTTTTCTTTTTGGGCTGAATATATGCATGTATGTACAGGAAGCGTAACGATTAAAGCAGAAATCTTAAAAAACAGCCAAGGAATGAGACAAGATCTTCGTGTTACTGAAGATTTGGAATTTTGGGCCTTAATCTCAACTTATGGAAGATGGGGATTCATCCCTAATATTCTTTTCGTTAGTGACGGAAGTGATGTAACTCAATCACAGGGTTGGCTAAACAAGATGAAACTCCGTTGGCAGAATGCTCCTAGTATTGCAGAATGGGAAAAAAGAATTATCCAACGACTACCTGTACAATCAGAGTCATATAAAAAGGCTAGAGGACGTATTGCCCGTAATCTTACTTATTGCCAGTTACTCTCTGATAGATTATTATTAAGCAGAAATGAAGCCCTTCACTACGGACAATATTTTACAAAAGACCCTATTGGTCGTTTAATGAATTTGGCTAAATACACTCCCTTAACATGGTGGTTACTCTCCAAATTTCTAAAGTATAGAGAGTATCACAGAAAATTAAGTTAATATATAGAATTAATAAATGACACCCAATATCCTATTTATTCTTCACATGCCTCCCCCCGTACATGGCGCATCAATGGTAGGTCAATATATCCATGACAGTCATGTTATAAATGAAGCCTTTAACTGTCACTATTTCAATCTCACTCTTGCCAAAAATTTAAATGACATAGGAAAAGGAGGAATTAGAAAGCTTTTTGATTTTATAAAACAACTTTTCTGTATTTGGAAGAAAGTCAAAAAAGTCAAGCCCCAATTGTGTTATGTCACCCCTAATGCTAAAGGCGGAGCTTTTTATAAAGACTTTTTTATTGTAATGCTTCTTAAACTAATGAAGCAAAATATAGTAATTCATTATCATAATAAAGGAGTCTCAACCCGTCAAGATAAGATTTTAGACAATTTCTTGTATACACACTTCTTCAAACGATTAAAAGTGATTCTGCTGTCGGAAGTGTTATATGAAGATATAAAAAAATATGTCTCCAAAAAAAATGTTTTTTTCTGTCCCAATGGAATTCCAAATAATCAAAGTCCTATAAAACACAAAGAAGCAAATCGTACAGAAGTACAAATTCTCTTTTTATCAAATATGATAGCAACTAAAGGAGTATGGGAGTTAGTGGAAGCATGTTATTTATTGAAGGAATCTGGACTAAAATTTAAATGTCATTTTGTGGGAAAGTGGAATGACGTAACCGAGCATGACTTTAATGAAAAAATCCATCAAATGGGATTAGGTAGCTATCTGATTGGACATGGTGCTCAATACGGAGAAGACAAAATAAAAACGTTACAAGACGCTGATATATTTGTATTTCCCACATACTATCCCAACGAATGTTTCCCAATAGTCTTACTTGAAGCGATGGAATATGCATTACCATGCATCAGTACCAATGAGGGAGGTATTCCTGATATTATTGATCAAGAGAAAACAGGATTTATAGTAGAGAAAAAGAATGCATCACAATTAGCAGATAAAATTAGTTACCTAATCAAACATGCAGAACTCCGTAAACAAATGGGAGAAAACGGGTATCAAAAATTTTTAAAAGAATTTACACTCACTACATTTGAAAAGAATCTAAAAGACATTTTAGTCAAATGTTGTAACACTACATATTAGCTTTTATATATTCATGACAAAACAACAAATAGTTTCTTAAAATAAAAACAATAATCAACTTAATTACTATAAACGATGAAAGGTATTGTGTTAGCCGGTGGTAGTGGCACACGCCTCTACCCCATTACCAAGGGAGTGAGCAAACAGATGCTCCCTATATTTGACAAACCGATGATTTACTATCCTATTTCGGTTCTGATGCTGGCAGGCATCCGGGAGATTCTGATTATCTCCACTCCATACGACTTGCCGGGGTTCAGACGATTATTAGGCGATGGCAGTAATTTCGGAGTGCATTTTGAATATGCGGAACAGCCTTCACCCGACGGACTGGCCCAGGCTTTTATCATCGGAGAAAAATTTATCGGAAATGACTCCGTCTGCATGGTATTAGGTGACAATATCTTTCATGGGAACGGATTCAGTGCCATGCTGCGGGAAGCGGTACGTACAGCAGAACAGGAAAAGAAAGCAACTGTTTTCGGCTATTGGGTAAGTGACCCGGAACGTTACGGAGTGGCAGACTTCGACAAGGAGGGAAACTGTCTTTCCATTGAAGAAAAACCGCAACATCCGAAATCAAACTATGCAGTGGTAGGCTTGTACTTCTATCCAAACAAAGTAGTGGAAGTAGCCAAAAATATCAAGCCGTCAGCACGCGGAGAACTGGAAATCACCACAGTGAACCAACGTTTTCTGGAAGACGGAGAACTAAAGGTGCAGACTCTGGGACGTGGTTTTGCCTGGTTGGATACGGGTACACACGACTCACTGGCAGAGGCTTCCACTTACATCGAAGTGATAGAGAAGCGCCAAGGGTTGAAAGTGGCATGCCTAGAAGGCATTGCCTACCGCAAAGGATGGATTACGGCCGACAAGCTACGCGAAGAAGCCCAGCCGATGCTGAAGAACCAATACGGCCAGTATCTGCTGAAGGTGATTGACGAAGTGGAACGGACAGGAGAAGCAAACCTTGATTAATGAATAATTAATAATGAAGAATGAAAAACGTTCTGAGTTAATAATTAAATAGTAAATACACAATTAAAATGGAAGTAATTAAAACTGCGATAGAGGGTGTGGTGATTATTGAACCACGCATTTTTAAGGATGCAAGAGGCTATTTCTTTGAATCGTTCTCTCAACGAGAATTTGAAGAAAAGGTGGGCAAAATTGATTTTGTGCAGGACAACGAGAGTATGTCGTCCTACGGAGTAATGCGTGGACTGCATTTTCAGCGTCCGCCTTTTACTCAGAGCAAGCTTGTAAGAGTGATTAAAGGTGCTGTGCTTGATGTAGCTGTAGATATACGAAAAAATTCGCCTACTTACGGAAAACATGTAGCAGTAGAACTTACAGAAGATAATCACCGTCAGATCTTTGTACCAAGCGGATTTGCACAGGGTTTTGCCGTATTGAGTGAAACGGCCATCTTCCAGTACAAGTGCGACAACTTCTATCACCCGGAAGCAGACGGAGGCATCAGCATTTTGGACAATTCGCTGGATATTGACTGGCGCATCCCGACAGAACAGGCCATTCTGAGTGAGAAAGACACCAAGCATCCGC
>ERZ779669.435-NODE-435-length-25357-cov-2.958146_pt1 | contig 25357 bp, 21 predicted proteins | sample MGYA00511372_ERZ779669 | MGnify/ENA primary metagenome ERZ779669 (study PRJEB29588, sample SAMEA1967891) | human gut metagenome | biome: human gut; feature: human-associated habitat; material: faeces | place: Denmark | collected 2008/2010 ... | reverse complement strand
TACCTGGCAGCCTTCGTGCTGGGTCTGGGTATACCCTTCGGCTGCATCTACCTGGCGGACCTGCTGAAGTACAAGATAGAGAACCGCTCGGATGTGGAGAAGCTCACCGATGTACCTGTTGTCGGCGAAATCCCCCTGGGTAAGAAGCCCGCGGCGGGTGCCATCGTCGTGCACGAGAACCGCAACGAGGTGATGGAGGAGACCTTCCGTGCCCTGCGTACGAACCTGCTGTTCATGCTGAAGCCGGAGGAGCGCGTCATCATGTTCTCGTCGACGATGCCCGGTGAAGGAAAATCGTTCGTGGCAGGCAACCTTGCCGTGAGCCTCGCCTACATGGGCAAGAAGACGCTCATCATGGGCATGGACATCCGCAAGCCGGGACTGAACAAGGTGTTCAACCTCTCGCGCCGCATCCACGGCATCACGAGTTACCTGAGCGACCCCGAGCATACGGACCTCTTCGACATCATCCAGCAGTCGGACCTCAGTCCGAACCTTGACATCCTCCCCGGTGGTCCCATTCCTCCCAATCCCACTGAGCTGGTAGCTCGCCGTACGCTCGACGAGGCGATCTCCCGTCTGAAGGAGAAGTACGACTACATCATCCTCGACACCGCTCCCATCGGCATGGTGACCGACAGCTCGATCATCTCCCGTGTGGCAGACATGCTGGTCTATGTCTGTCGTGCAGACTATACGCCGAAGGGTGGTTTCAGCTTCATCAACACGTTGCGCGACGAGCATAAGATTCCTCACCTCGCGACGGTCATCAACAGCATCGACATGTCCAAGCGCAAGAACAGCTACGGCTACGGCTATGGTCAGAAGTATGGCTATGGCTACGGCAAGGCCGGGTATGGTTATGGCTATGGGTATGGGGATGAAAAGAAGAAGTGAGTGAGGAATGTAACAGGTGTATGTGATGGTGAACGTTGCGGAGAATAACAAGCGGATTGCTAAGAATACGCTGCTGCTGTATGTGCGGACGCTGTTGATGATATTGATAAATCTGTATACACAGCGTGTTGTTTTGAATACGTTGGGAGTAGAAGATTTTGGAATTAATAACGTTGTTGCAGGAGTCATTACAATGCTTGGTTTCTTGAATGCTTCCTTGGGTGCTGCATCATCTCGCTATATAACTTATGATTTGGGGCGAGGAGATTTAAATGCGATGAAAAAGACTTTTGGTAATATATTGAGTCTTTATACATTGTTGGCAGTACTTGTGTTAATATTAGGTGAGACGTTGGGCTTGTGGTTTATGACTACTCAATTGCATATACCATCGGAACGTGAGTTTGCTGCCTTTTGGGTTTATCAATTCTCAATACTTTCTTTTCTCTGTAGTATGACAAATGTACCATATAATTCATTGATTATAGCTCATGAGAGGATGTCAGCATTTGCCTATATTGGGATTGGAGATGCTATATTAAAGCTATTAGTCGCTTTTATATTATTGGGAGTTTCTTACGATAAACTTATTACATATGCAGCCTTGTTATTGGGTATTCAATTATTCGATAGGATTATTTATAGATGGTATTGTCGTAAGTATTTTGAAGAATCGCATACCTCATTAACTATAGATAAGGGGATATTTAAAGAAATATTTTATTTCGCTGGATGGACTATGAATGGGAATTTAGCGGTAATAGGATTTACACAAGGTTTGAATGTCTTATTAAATATATTTTTTGGTCCTTTGATTAATGCTGCGAGGGGTATAGCTGTTCAAATACAAAATGTAGTGATGAACTTTTGTGTGAACTTCCAGATGGCATTGAATCCTCAGTTGACTAAAAGTTATGTAGCGGAAGATTATGCACATATGCACCAATTATTAAAAGCAAGTTCTAAATATTCCTTCTATTTGATGTTACTAATTTGTTTGCCTGTTATGTTGGAAGCGCATTTAATATTGCAATGGTGGCTTGGTGTCGTTCCAGAACATACGGTAAATTTTGTACGACTGATTTTAGGTTATACGTTATTATATGCTTTGTCTAATCCTATAATTATCTCAGTCCATGCTACAGGGCGTTTAAAGCGTTTTCAATTAATTGAAGGAGGAATGTTATTAAGTATTGTTCCAATAGCATACATATTATTGAAATGTTTTCATGTTCCACCAGAGTCGGTCTTCGTTGTTCATTTATTCGTAGAGATATGTACACAGATAGTTCGAATACAAATCGTTTTGCCAATGATTCAAATGAGAGTTATTGAGTATATAAGAGGGGTAGCTATACCCGTATTGAAGGTTCTGTTCATAGCTCCTATATTGCCGATAGGTGTATTTATATCTCTAAATGAAGGTCTAGGCTCTTTTTTAATTGTATGTATAGTTTCGGTATCATGTGTATTAATTGTTGTGTTTTTGTTAGGTTGCCCTGCCATAGAGCGGATGTTCCTTAAAGATAAAGTATATTATTTAATTCGTAAATTAATATAGCGACTATTATGGCTGTTCCATTTATTTCGATAATAGTTCCTGTATATAAGGCTGAACAAACTTTATCCCGTTGTCTAGATAGTATTTTGGTTCAAACATTCACTGACTTTGAACTTTTGTTGATAGATGATGGTAGTCCAGATGCTTCAGGAGTCATTTGCGATGAATATGCCCTGAAAGATAGCCGTATCCGTGTGTTCCATAAGGAAAATGGCGGGGTAGGTTCTGCTCGGAATCTTGGGCTAGATAATGCTAGAGGGGAGTGGATTTGTTTTGTGGATAGTGATGACTGGATAAAGGAATGCTTTTTATCCGAGTTTTGTACAAATATAGATGGGGTTGATATGGTAATATCTGGCTATAGACAATTTGGTGATAGTTCTGAAATCATAGTATTTAATTCAGCTTTGTATGATCTGAGAGAAAAGGTTGATCTAGGACAAGAGAATAATGCTGTATGTGTTTTCTATTGTCCGTGGAGAAAATTGTTCCGATTAAGTATAATCAGAGAACGAAGAATACGGTTTCCTGAAGATTTATTTTTAGCAGAAGATACCTGTTTTATATTAGATTATTTATGTTTTTGCAATAGAATTCGGATTATACCAACGACTTCTTATATGTATTACTATTCTAAAAAGGAAGCATATGGAAAGTATTTAATGGATTTGAAAAATTTGATAATTCATTCGAAGAAGTTGGACTCGAAAATTGATTGGCTAAGCAGGCAATGGAATGTGAATTTGTCTACATTGAGGTATCTTATGATGTCCACTTTTCTTTCGAAATATTTGCGATATAGCTTTTCTAGAGGTTATAAGTGTTTTATTAATAATATGAATGGTTTAACAGGTGAGGATGTTTATACAATTATCTATGCAGCATTGGCTGTTAGGTGGTCTCCTCAAAAGGATTTGTATTATAGAGTGTTGCTAAGATATCCTCGATTAGGATATTTCGTATTGAGACTAAGAAAATATATTGGCTAAACTTTAAATAGAGTATTTATGAAATTTCTAATTAAATATATTCTTACGAAACTGTTTGCTATAAGATATTCTTGTTTTAGTATAGGAAAAGGTTGTTTCATTATGCATACATACCAAAGTCTATAATGGAGGTAGAAATGAGGTAACGTTAGGGAAAAATGTAGTGTTGCGTAATTGTGTTTTTTACTTTGTTGGAAATGACAATCATATAACGATAAAGCAAAATGCGAAATTGGATGGTGTGACATTTTGGCTTGAAGATGATAATAATCATATAGAAATAGGCGCAAATACTACGATAGAATCAAAGGCACAATTAGCTGCTTGTGAAGGGACAAAAATATTGATAGGAGATGATTGTATGTTTTCTCATGATATTTATGTGCGCACTACTGATAGCCACTCTATAATTGATGCTTGTGGACAAAGGATAAATGAAGCTAAAAGTATAATAATAGGCCATCATGTTTGGGTTGGTATGCAGTGTCTTATCTTAAAGGTGCATGTGTTCCTGAGCATTGTGTGGTTGGAGCTCGTAGTATGGTTACAGATATGAGTATTCTACCGCATTCTATATTGGCTGGAATACCTGCAAGGATATTGAAGACAAATATTGATTGGTTGAGACAAAGGATTTAAAACGTACTAAATGGAACTTTATTGGATAAATTTATTATTGGTCCTATTTTGGGGTATTTTGCAAGAGTTGAATGGGAACCATAAAGTTAAACGTGCGATTTCCGCATGTATGGTTATTCAATTATTGTTGTTTTCTGTGTTGCGACATGAAACTGTTGGCTCTGATACAATCCAGTATATCAATATGTTTGAACATATTGCAAATTCAAATATAAATTTATGGGAGCTAACATTTGGTGATATTGAGCCGGGATATGTCTTGCTGAATTATCTGATAGGATTGATTGATTTAGACTCTCGATTTTTTATCATTGTAATGGGAGTGCTCATATTATTCCCATTTGTATTGTTAATAGAGCGATATTCGACGAAGCCTTGGTTGAGTTATTATTTATTTATCTGTTTAGGGTTTTATAATAACTCGATGTTTATTTATCGACAGTTTATGGCTATTGCTGTTTTGGTATTAGCGTTGGATTTTATTTTGAGGAGGAAGATGGTGTGTTTTGTCCTTTCCGTTTTATTAGCTGTATGTTTCCATCGTACCGCTATTATTTTTCTTCCTCTTTATTGGATTTATTCATTGAAGATTAATAGGGGCTATTTGTTTAAAGCATTACTGGTTGGAGGATTGATTTTTGTGTTGGGACCAGAGTTGATTCGGATTGCTAATAACTATGCTCGTATTCAATATGAAATTGGATATTCAGGTGGAAGAACATATCTCTTTATGCTTCTCTTTTTAGTTTGGGTACTATTTATGAGACTGAAAGAATATTTATCAGATTCACGCTTAAAACTTTTCTTTCATATGCTTGTTTTGGCTACACTTTTTCAAGTGCTATCATTACAGATGGAATTGTTTATACGTGTAGTTTATTACTTTGTTTATTCATTAATTGTTTTGGTTCCATATGCTATATCTGCATGTAAATCTGAATTTAGGCCTCCTGTTGTAGTTGCTGCATGTTTATTTTTTGCAATTCTTTATTGGGCTAATCTACAAGGGGAATGGACTGTTGCTTATAAATTTATGTGGGAATGATGAAACGTATATTAGAAGTTGTAAATGGTATGAATATGGGCGGAATTGAGAATTTCGTCATGAATGTATTACGGAATATTGATACGGATAAATATAAAGTAGATTTCCTGTACACTTTAAAGGCCGAGACTTATTTCGACCAGGAGATTTTAGCGAGAGGATGTCATATATATAAAGTTTCAGGACGTTCTGAAGGAGTATTATCACATTTGAAAGAATTGAATACCTTCTTTAAAGAACACAAAGGGTACGATGTCGTTCATATACATTATGCATTCTCATCTTGCTTTACTGTTGCTATGTACGCGCGGCTATATGGGGTCAAAAATATTATTATTCATAGCCATAATACAAATGCTCCTCATAGGATTCTTCATTATATGTTTCGTCCACTATTGTCATTGTTTGGAACCCAATTTTGTGCATGTTCGGAGATGGCTGCAAGATGGATGTTTTCCCTTCCATTGCATAAGGTGAATATTATTCATAATGCGATAGATTCAGATAAATATCTTTATAGTGAAATTGATAGGAAGGCGATAAGAGAAGAATTGCAGATAGAGGAGGATTGCAAAGTTATTGGTTGCATAGGACGATTGGCTCCACAGAAAAATCATGTATTCTTATTAAAAATTATGAGGCAGGTAGTGGATAGAGATCCTAAGACCATATTGCTTATTATTGGAGACGGTCCATTAAAGGGTCATTTGCTGAATGAGGTGCAGACTCTTGGATTAGCAGATAATGTCAAATTCTTAGGGGTTAGAAATGATATCCCAAGTTTATTATCCGCCATGGATCTGTTTGTCTTACCTTCTTTATTTGAGGGACTAGGCATTGTTTTTATAGAAGCCCAGTGTAATGGATTGAATTGTTTTGGAACAGACAAACATGTCCCAAAGGAAGCTCAAATATCAGAACTGATGCACTATCTACCTTTAGAAAAATTGCCGTCTGAGTGGGCTCATGCGATTTTGAATGTCAAACCAGTGAAAGATAGAATAAGATATAATAGGTGCGCTAAGGACTATGGATATTCAATGGAATATGAAATAAAACAAATTGAGTTATTATATGATAAGTAAAATATCAATTGTAACCGTGTGTTATAATGCTTTAGATGATTTGGCTGTTACGGTAAATAGTATTTTGGGGCAAACGTTTACGGATTTTGAGTATTTAATTATAGATGGTGCATCAGAGGATGGTACGGTGTCGTTTATAGAAAGTAAAGTGACTGACTTCATAACGAGGGGGATTGCATTTAGATACATTTCAGAGCCTGATAAAGGAATATATGATGCGATGAATAAGGCTGCTCATTATGCAGATAATGATTATCTTCTTTTTTTGAATGCGGGCGATGAGTTTTATGCGGGCGATACGTTGTTGAATGTGCAAAAGCAGCTTTGTGAAACAGATGCGGATATTGTATATGGAAGTACATTATTCTGTGGTAATGGAGTTTATCAGGTACGAAAGCCGAAGGACTTGAATACAATTATAGAGCGAATGCCTTTTTGCCATCAATCTGTATTGGTGCGTACTTCTCTATTGCTAGAACATCCTTTTGATCTGCACTTGAATGTATGTGCAGATTATGAATCTTTTGTGTTCTTCTATATGAACAATTATAGTTTTCAAGAGTTGGATTGTGTAATTGCGCGATTTGTTATAGGAGGTACAAGTCAGAATTTGAAGTTGAAGTACTATAGAGAACTTTATGAGATACATAAAATGTATGGAATTCCTGATAGTAAGTTTCATCTGTATCGTAATCTGTTATTGGAGTCTTGCCGCTCTAAAATTCGGAAAATACTCCCTAAGCAGTTATTGTATATAAAGAATCGGATTATAAATAGGAGAATGATATGAAAATATTGTATTTTGTAGATCGTCTGTTGCGAGGTGGAATACAAACCTTATTATTGAATCTGGTAACTCAAATAAAAGCAGAAAGACCTGACACTCAGGTAGACTTTCTGTTATTTGATGATGGTAATGAATATGAACTGGAAGATGTGTTTAGAAATTTGAAATCATGCATTTATAAAGTGAGTTGGCCTACATTTAAAAATGTAAGTGCATGTATGAGAGATTTGGATAGTTTTTTTCGTTCTCATCATGATTATGATTTAGTGCATGCTCATTCATCAAGTAAGGTAGTACTGCCATTATATTATGCTCGTAAATATGGAATAAAGGTTAGGATTGCACATTCCCATAATACACAATTTCAAACAAAGAATCCATTGGTTAAGTTTATTGGACGATTATTAATGTATCCTGCGTGTTATGTGGCTAATTATTACATGGCTTGTTCTAGGACTGCAGCTAAATGGATGTTCGACAATTTTGTTGGAAGTAGACGGCCTGTATATATATTAAAAAATGGCGTATTATTGGATGAATACCTGTATAATGAGGAAATTAGGAAGGTGATACGTGGGGAATTATCAATATCAGAAGATGAGGTAGTAATTGGTAATATTGGGCGTTTCTCTTTGCAAAAGAATCATAGGTTTTTAGTTAGGATTTTTGCTGCTTATCACCGCCTGAATCCCAAGTCAAAGCTATTATTGGTCGGTACCGGTGAGTTATATGAACGTACCGTGGAAGATGTTAGGCTTCTAGGAATAGAAAATTCTGTAATGTTTTTAGGGTTCAGAAATGATGTAAGTAGGCTATATCAGGCTTTTGATTTATTTCTGATGCCTTCTCTTTATGAAGGCTTGCCGTTTGTTGGAATAGAAGCTCAAGCTTCAGGGTTACCATGTGTCTTTTCGGATACCATAACATTGGAACTGAAATTGTTGGAATCTACGATATTTATTCCCTTAGGGATAGATGAGAAAGTTTGGGCAACAAAGATGGATGATTTGTTGCATGGTAGTACAAGGCATGATACTTCGATTCCACTTACGAATGCCGGTTATAATATATGTGAAGAGGCTCAAAGGTTGTTGAATTATTATGATAATGCAATAAAATCTGTATGAAGAAAATTGCTTTAGTGACTTGTTATTTTCAACCCAACTATGGAAGTCAACTGCAGGCATACGCTACTCAATTGTTATTTGATAAGATGAATGTCCCGAATGAAACAATTCGGATTGACGGGCTAAAGAAAGAGATAAATGCTGCGAAATACCGATATTTTCTAAGTCATATTGGGGATGTAGCTACGATAAAGGATAAATTTTCTACAGTTAAGAAGCTCTGGGCTTTAAAAACAAAGGGAAAGGATTTTAAGCAGAATATGGCGATAAGGCGTGAAATGTTTCATGCTTTTAGTTCATCAAGATTTCATTTGTCTGGTTTTTACGGCTCTAAGCAAGAATTGCAGCAACATGCTCATGATTATGAGGCATTCATTGTTGGTAGCGACCAACTGTGGCTACCTTCCAATATAGAGGCTGACTATTACACATTGAATTTTGTTCCGACTGTTATTCCAAAGATCTCATTGGCGACTAGTTTTGGTGTTTCTCGATTGCCTAAGCGCCAAGCTGTAAAGGCCGCTTCCTTTTTACGACGTTTAGATTTTTGTTCGGTAAGAGAGCAAAGCGGTCAAATGTTGGTTAAAGAATTGACTGGTAGAGTCGTTCCGATTGTATGTGATCCAACTATACTGTTTTCTGCTTCAGATTGGGAAAATCTAGTATCGCCACGACGCTTTTACGATGAACCATATTTATTTTGCTATTTTCTAGGCAACAATCCAGAGCAGAGAAAGTTTGTAGATAAGGTTAGGAGTTTGACAGGTTGTAAGATTGTTCAATTGCAGCATTGTGATGAATATATACATAGTGATGAGGATTTCCCGGATTATGCACCTTATAATGTCGGACCGGCAGAATTTATTCAGTTGATAAGAGATGCAGAGTATGTTTTTACAGATTCTTTCCATTGCTCAGTATTTTCTATGTTATATGCAAAGAAGTTTTTTACGTTTAGACGTTATAGTAGTGACAGTATTGTTTCTACCAATGGACGACTTTATTCTTTACTGACTTTGGCAGGAATGGAAAATAGACTATTAAGAGGGGATGAAGACGTGAATCAATGTTTGTTAATGCCTGTGAGTTATGATGAGGTATATCATCGTTTTGATGAATTGCGTAAGATTACTAGGGATTTTGTAGAAGATGCTTTAAATAAATCAGGTATAGTATATGATTCAGATAGAAGATAAGCGAGATTGTTGTGGTTGTTGGGCATGTTATAATATCTGTCCTAAACTATGTATTGAGATGCGTGAAGATGAGGAAGGATTTCGTTATCCCTTTGTTGATGAATCTCTTTGTGTGAATTGTGGGTTGTGTGAAAAGGTCTGTCCTATAGTGTACGCAGAGAAAGAGGACATTCCTCACGAGCAACAAGGTTTTTTAGTTCAACATAAGGATGAGTCAATTCGTAGGAAAAGTACTTCTGGTGGCGCTTTTACAGCAATTGCTTCTTGGGTAATTAGGCAGGGTGGTATTGTATTTGGTGCTGGTTATCAGGGAAACTCTTTTGTTGTCAGTCATCAGTCTATTAGAGAGGAACAAGATTTGGAACTTTTTCGAAACAGTAAATATGTGCAAAGTACCATTGGTGATACATTTAAACAGGCGCGTGCGTATTTACAAAAGGGACTTTGGGTTTGTTTCAGTGGTACACCATGTCAAATTGAGGGATTAAGGAGTTTCTTGCGAGGAAAGGAATATGAAAAGCTAATATGTGTAGATGTTGTTTGCCATGGTGTACCTAGTCCATTGGTGTTTAGGAAATATATTGAAGCACAAGAATCTACTATTGGAGGTAGATTTACGAATATTTTGTTTCGGGATAAATTCTATGGCTATTATTATAGTTCCTTTTCTATTTATAATGAAGATAAGGCAAAGGACTATCATAAGGGGGTTGATTCCAATGCGTATTTACGTGCTTTCTTTGATAATCTTAGTGACCGTCCTTCATGTTATGATTGTCGTTTTAAAAAGCGATATAGGAAAAGTGATTTTACCTTGTGGGATTGTTTCTCAGTTGAGAATTTTACAAGGGAGTTAGATGCTAAAGGCACAACTCGCGTTTTGGTGCAGTCTGAAAAAGGCCGAACTATTATGGAAGAAATAGCTAAGGACTTGAGAATAGAAAGAGTAGAACCGGATAAACTTGTACATAATGTGAGAGAAATGTTTCTTTCGGTTCCTACTAACCATAGGCGTGCTGATTTTTTTAAAGATCTTCAGGTAATGCCAGCTGAGTATTTTTTTGCAAAATGGTTCCCCTTGACTTGGAAGGTCCGTTTGAATTCTTTCGTTCGGATAACTTGTCATAAGCTTGGGATATACATATTGGCAAAACGTATTTTTTTGTTGTTCTATACTCGTAGGGATGAGCGTAGATCCTGAAAGAGCTTGTAGTGGGGGTAAATGCACTCTTATTTGAATAAAAGATAATCACTTAAACCGACATAATGAAAAAAATTCTTCATGTGGCAGAGCCCTTTGCAACAGGGGTTCTGAGCTTTCTTATCGATATTACGAAACGGCAGGTTGAGGAATATGAGGTACATATATTATATGGTGTGAGACCTTTAACCCCGGATTTTGTAGAGAATTTGTTTGATAAGCGTATCCATTTATACCGAATGGAATCCTTTAAAGGGGCGATTGGTTCCGTTGCTAATCCTCGCGCTTATAGGGATGTCTATAAGATGTATAAAAAGATTAGACCGGATATTGTACATTTACATTCATCTGCATCTGGGTTTATCGGGCGTTGGGTATTACCATGTAAGTCTATTCCAGTATTTTATACTCCCCATGGATATTCATTCTTAATGCAGGATGGCTCTAAAATTAAACGGATGCTTTTTTGGCTGATAGAATATCTTTCTGCAAAGCGTCCTGCAAAGACGATTGCTTGTAGTTTGGGGGAATATAAGGAAGCCGTCAAATTATCGAAGAATGCAACCTATGTGAATAATGGTATTAATACATCTGATTTGTTGCCTTATGTCACCGAATCGGTGTCTTTGGAGAAAGTTATAACGGTATGTACTAGCGGTCGTATACTCTATCAAAAAAATCCACTTATGTTTAATGCTATAGCTCGTTTGCTTCCTAATATTCAATTCGTTTGGGTGGGAGATGGGGAACTGAGAACTGACTTGACTTCTCCCAATATTCGAGTGACTGGATGGGTAAAACGGGAAGAGGCCTTGCAAATCATACAGTCTGCAGATTTTTTTCTGTTGCCTTCTCTATGGGAGGGATTACCAATCTCTCTATTGGAGGCTATGTTTCTGAAAAAAATCTGTTTAGTAAGTAATGTGATTGGTAACCGGGATGTGATTCGAACGGGCATAAACGGTTATATTTGTGAGACACCTGAAGAGTATGCCGCAAGGATCCAGCAGATTGTTGATGGCAATATTGATGGGCAGTCTTTAGCTGAAAATGCCCATCATGATGTGTTGCTAAATTATAATGTAGACTTAATGGCTCAGAAGTATAGTCAACTCTATCAGGCGTCTTTAAGTTGAACTTTCTTTTATTTTCTTCCTAAAACATTGTATATTATCCTATGAATTATTTGATATTTGGTGGTACTGGTTTTATCGGTACACACCTTACTAAACTGTTGACAGAACTTTATCCCGACAGAAAGGTTTACAACTTGGATATTATAGAACCAGGAACACCGTTACCTACCGTAAAGGACTACAAGTCACCTTTAAAAACGGGAGAAGTCCTTCAATCAAAATTTATCTATTGTGATGTTCGTAAGCCCATTGAGCTGGGTATTGCGGTTACAGCTGATGATGTGATTTTCAATTTTGCAGCTGTACATCGCACACCTGGGCATCCTGACCATGAATATTTTGAAACCAATATTTTAGGTGCAGAGCATGTTTGTGCTTTTGCTGAGAAACATGGAATACGAAAAATAGTGTTCACATCGTCTATTGCACCTTATGGGGCAGCTGAAGAATTGAAGAGAGAAACAACTCTCCCTACTCCTAATACCCCTTACGGAATTTCCAAGCTGGTGGCAGAAAAACTTCATATTGCTTGGCAGGCACGTAATGAGAAAGGACGCCAGTTGACAATTCTTCGTCCGGGTGTCGTCTTTGGCAAAGGTGAGAATGGGAACTTTACCCGCCTTTACTGGGCTATACGTGGACATAAGTTTGCTTATCCTGGTAGGAAAGATACGATTAAAGCATGTATCTATGTGAAAGAATTGGTACGTTTCATACTTTATCGGGTGGAGCATCATGAAGAAGGAGTTGAATTGTATAACTGCTGTTATGAACCGGCCTATACCATTCAGCATATAGTAGAAGCAATGAAGAAAGTGACAGGACTGACATCAACAGTGTTTGATATTCCTAACTGGGTAATTATGCCAATAGCTGCAGTGATTGGTGTATTGGGCGCTCCGATGGGTATATGCCCGGCACGAGTAAGAAAGTTACAGATATCGACAAATATCTGTGGGCAAAAGTTGAGAGATTCAGGTTATAAATTTAAATGGACATTTGAGGAGGCTTTACAAGACTGGTTTGAGGATAATAATAAAGCCTGTTTGAAATAGTTGAGGGCTTGAGATCATTCGTTGACAGAGAATTGCTGACATTGTTAACCTCTTGCATGCTTGTAATAGTTTGTTAAGATTCAGCTACTTCGAAATGGATTTGGTAGTAAATAGGACTTACTAGCCTAATATGATCACTTGTTGGCTAATAGAGTATTCTTATAATCTTTGCTAGTTCTCAGGGAAATAGTTATCTTTGAGTAGTAAAATCCATAAGGAGAAATATGACTCACGGCATTGTAGCCAGGACCTATTAGGGTTTCAAGGATTTCTTTCAGGGTTGGATTTATCCAACTTTCGTGTCAAAAGCGATAAGGAATCCAATATATGTCTGACTACTGCCACGGCAGTGGAGGTAACACGATATCTTCATGGTTGTGGAAGGGGCTGCAGGACTGAAAATAGATGAGTGAATCCTATTTATAATGACTTATAATTATTAGGAGTATATTTTTATGAAGAAAAGTCATCTGTTCTTAAAGAATGAACCCGGCATTAGCCTTAAGTTTAATCGAACAAGAGGGAGGGATAGTAAAGAAAATGTCTCGGAAGAGGAGAAGAATTATTGTAGGCAGAAAGAGAACTTTGCTCACTGTCGCACGCAATTCGAGCAAGAGTTAGAAAAACGGCATCAGGCAAGGAGTAGAGAGATTTCTGTAGAGCATCTTGATATGCTGTCGATTGACTTCTTAAAGATTGCAGATCGTGAATTAATAGAGAACTATTGTCGTTCCTACGGGCTGTCTGACCTGGTTTACTCTAATATGAATCAGACGGTTTTATTTGCGATATCTGATAGAGAACGATTCAATGATGCTTTTATGACTCAAATTGGGGCTTTCATAGCTGAAAATAATAATGCCGGAACAAATTATAAGGTCTTGACATTGATGGCTGGGTTCAGTTATTGGAGTAGTGAGGCAATGGATCCTTTTGGCACAGCAAAAGGTGATGCGGATGATGTGCTTCTCGAATTGACGGAAAGTTCAGCAAGAACAGCGAATAAGCATCAGGCTATCGTCAAAGAGATGGAAACATATCTGGATAGTAAGAAGATTGCTTATACACAGATAGAGACTGGAGTATTATATCAGCTAAAGTTTATTTCCAAGGAGGATCTGGAAGTCTTATTGGATAATTTTGACATTATACACAGAATCCAATCTTTGTATATGACCCGTGTGCGCCCTAATGCTTTGGGTGAGGTAGAGAGAGTCTCGGATGCATCTTTGAATTTGCTTGAAGGAGCGCCGACGATTGGGGTAATTGATACGGGGGTTCTAAGGCTACCTGTATTAGAGCCCATACTGGAGCAAGAGGGATTGGATCTGGTGGATAAGGAAACTCCGTATCCCTATGAGATTGATTTGAGTTCAGACTCCAGTCATGGGACAACCGTTGCTACATTGGCTGCATTCGGAAACAATTTCTATCGTAATATGGATGCCGACGTAGTGGATGCTGATGCCAAGATTTTTTCTATTAAAGTGCAGAAAGGTGAAATAGGACTTGCGAACATCGCTGCCATAAAAGAGGCCATTATTCAGGCTCATCGAGACTATGGTGTTCGTATCTTTAACCTCTCCATGTCTGTCCGAGTTAAGGGTTATAATCAGGGTGTTTCCACTTATGCCTATGTACTTGACAGGTTAGCCTACGCATACGATTTGCTGATTTTTATTTCGGTAGGTAATCTAAGTGTGGACGATATAGAGTATATGCAGTCTGTGGCAGCCGATCCTGAAACGAGTGATAAGGTCAAACGTTTTCTGAAATATCCTAACCACTACTATAATCCATTTGTCACATTAGAGGAAACTGGGTGTCATGACGGTGAGTGTATGAACCTATGTGAGCCAAGTGAAAGTATGAACAATATGTCTGTTGGAGCGATTGCCGAAAGCTATAATCCAAATCATGGCAATCATGGATTGAGCTTGGGACGTGAGTTCCCTGCTTATTATTCGCGTAAATACCACATGGACTATAATTCATTGATTAATGGTACTCGCTTCAAGAACAATCAGAAGAATAAGAATCTCTTTAAACCGGATATTGTTATGCCAGGTGGTGATCAATTGGATGTTGAGTCACGCATGTTAATCTTGGCTCCGAGAATGGATGGAACAGGTCTGAAAATGGAACAGAATTCCGGAACAAGTTATGCTACTCCATTAGCTGCTAATATTGCTGCTAAGATTGTTCGTAGATATCCTAACCTGAATATGCAATCAGTGAAGGCTTTGATGATTAATAGTGCGGAGCCGATAAACGAACATTATCTTAATGGTACAATCCATGAATTGAAATCTTTAGATAATAATTCATATCCAGATGTTGATAGGAACGAGAAAACGCTTTTATCTAAGAAATATAGTGCGGAACGATTATCCAAGTATATATCCGGTCATGGTGTACCGAATATTTCTAAGTGTATAGACTCTGATGATAATCGTTGCACGTTTGTTATTGAAGACACAATAGCCTTCGATAGTCACAAGGTGGTGAATCTGAATATTCCAGATTATTTGCTCCGGTATTCAAAGAAAGGAAGTGTGTTGACTCTGACTGCTACACTCTGTTATAAGTTTGATCCTAAGAGGAATAGTGTCTTGTCTTATTGTCCGCTGCATATTGCATTCAATTTGGGGAATAGTATGAATCATGATGACCCTAAGAAGAATGCTGAGGAGTATGCTACCAAAAGAGTCTCTGATGATAAAGATAGAATGGCTATAAAATCAGGCGTAGGGGCATGGTCTGATGATTTCTTTCCACTATCCAGTAAAATGTTTTCAAATGTTCAGAAAATGAGTTTGAATATGAGTCGCGATGAGATAGAGAAGGTTCAGAACCAGCTATCTATTATTTTTCGATGTTCAGGACGTGATTGGCTTGTAGGGCAAAGCTACCCTTTCTCATTTGTGCTGACAATTGAACAAAAGCATTCTGCGGAGTTGGATGGGCACAGTCTATATGATGGCTTGGAACTAGTTAATGATGTGGAAGGCATTGCTCAAGCTGCCCTTGAAGCTGAAGCTTAGTTTAAACGATAAAAGGATTGGCGTTAACCAATCCTTTTATCATTTAAGAGTTTTCTCCAAATAGCTGTTCGGATAACATTATCATTATATCCATCCAGTATATTCCGTTTTATTGCATTAAGCAAGGCACGTTTAATGACGTAGTAGGATAAATTCTTGCACTCGTTAGTTATAATGCTTTCTTTGGTTTGTTCATCGTCAAAGGTAAACCTGTCTTTTATTGTATATTGGATAAGATCGTGTATCTGTTCAGAATTAGGTAAATCTATTTTGATAGATAAATCAAACCTCCTAATAAGAGCTTCATCGATCATTTGTAATTGATTGGTAGCTGCAATGATAATCGTGTCTTGACCTACAAAATCAAATAGCTGCAATATCGTGTTAACAACCCTTTTCATTTCGCCATGGTCTTGACCATAATCTCTTATTTTCCCTAAACTGTCAAACTCATCAAGCAACACAATAGCCTTTTCCTTATCTGCACTCTTAAATATTTGGGTGAGATTCTTGCTTGTTTCTCCTAATTTAGAGGAAATGATTGTACCCAAATTGACAATAATCAGAGGACGATTCAATTCGCCTGCTAAGACATAAGCGCTTAGAGTCTTTCCACATCCAGATGGACCATGGAGTAATATTTTATTGGATACCGGAATATCCATTTGGGCAAGTGCTTCGGCTTGTTTTCTTTCCTTAATAAAATATTCAAATTCTTCCCGAATATCTTGAGGACAAACCAAGTCTCTCATTGTAAATGAAGACATCAGAGTCTGCAAGATATAATCTTCTGCTTTGCATTCAAATCCTTTGTTCAATCTGTATTCTCTGAGCTTGCTTAAAGAATTCTCTCTGTCAGATTCTTTAATGATGGAAAGCATCTCTGTTGCAAATTTGCCTCTGTTATTTTGTTGTGAATACTCCACAAACTGATACAACAAATCTACCAAACGAGCATTGTCGTTCGCTAAGGCAAATTTAGCCATTTGTTTAATATAATCAGCCTGTTTCATGAAAATCTATTGTCTTTTTTAATCTGCAAATATAGTTTTTTCGAATCAAAAAGACTAAGTTCAATAGAAGAATTTATATATTATGTGTATATTCAGACAATTACCGAATCATAAAAAGGCTATGTGTTACCAACTATCCGGATAAGATTCCCGATAATACATTCATATCATTAGACTTGCGTCTTCCATTAGGTATGAGTAGGGATATTATGATAGAGCTTTCTATATGGAGTGGTTTATGACTGAATGGAACATGATGGTAACTTGTAACAGAGAAACCATAACAGACGTTGCATTTATTTGTTGATTAGTCAGTTATCAAGGGGTGTGAACGCAAGTGTGAACGCAAACGGTGCATTTTGCTTGTCGGAGAATATAGCCGGGGCTATCTTTGCAATGTGATTCAACGACGGACGGACATCCCGGGTAACGGACGGAAGAGAATCGCGAAAGAATTCACGAATGTCTAACCCATTCAAGTGTCGCATACGCTCCGCTTCTTGTCAACGACAGGGACGGGCTGGCGAAGGCTGAATGACTAATCAACAAGTAACATGGCTATAATTTATAAGGTAAAGCAAGCAAGTAAGGCAAACAAAGAAGGTAAGAAACTCTATCATCCGTCTACCGTTCACATCGGTCTCGTGACTACTGCCCAGATAGCAAAAGAAGTGGCGGAGTATTCTTCGCTCACGGCCGGTGATGTGAAAAATAACATCGACAACCTCATCACCGTCATGCAGAAGCACCTGGTTTCCTCTGAGGTAGTGGAACTCGACGGCATCGGGACGTTCCGCATCCGCCTGAAGTCACAGGGCAAAGGGGTGGAGAATCCGGATGAGGTCTCTCCCAAACAGGCTGTCCCCAAGCTGTATTTCCATAGGGCTGCTGAACGCAACATCACCCGTAGCACTTCGTTGTGGGGACTGCTCGGAAGAATGGAGTATAAGAGCATCAAGCAGTTGCGGGGAAGCAAGTCTGTTCAGGTTATCCCCGACCCGGAACCGGACACGGACGGCGAAGAGAATGGGGATACGGACCACGGAGTCTGACCCTGGATTCCGAACCGGTGGTCTGCTGACTTGGGGGTAAGCCTGCACCAGCCATCAGACGTCGGGCAGGATTGAGAACAGGAAACATAGGAATAGTGACTGTTACTAAGAATCAACTAGTAACAGTCGCTATTGTTTAATCCAAATCGGTCATTGGGCTTTGAGATTGTCTTGACAGCAATATTTTGAATAGAAAAGGAAGTAGTATTTCCTTTAGTGTTCAGAATATTGCTATATTTGTGGTATGGATAGAAATGAAATTTCATTAAGAATTATTGGTAAGAACGGAGACGAGTCTCTTTCTCCTGCTAATTTTGACATCAGGCAAATTAGATTCTTGCTTGATGAAGTGGAGAATTTGCTTTATCCAGACAGAAAGAAACGCAAGGATCGTCCTACTATTTCTTATGAGATGAAGGAAGGCTCTGTGCTCAATGTCTTTAGAACATCTCTGCAAAGCGTCCTCTTGGTCTCTGCCATGCTTGGTGTTATTGAACAAGAAAATGGCTCTATTGATAAATTGGAAGTGGCAAGTGCGCAAGCGATAGAAAATCTTCAGTCTTTTGCATTGCGTTATAACTATGATATAGAAATAGGTACTTCTGACAAGCCACAACGTTTCTTTCGGATTACTCCAACCACACATTATGTTCGTCATGAAAATATCATGGTGGATATAGAGTGCTATTATTATGGTACCTTGACAGATGCCGGTGGAAAGGACAAGGCTAATATTCATTTGGATACGAAGAATGTTGGCTCCTTGACGATTCGGGCAGATAAGGAATATTTAGCCGGGTATCAGGGAAATCCTCTCTATAAAAATTTTGGTGTGCGAGTACGTGCTAAGAAGAATATCCTTACAGGGGACATTGACAAATCAACCTTGGTGTTGGTGGAACTGATGGATTACCAGCCAAAGTTTGACGAGGATTATCTTATGGACCTGATTCACAAAGCTACTCCTAAGTGGAAGGATATAAATCCCGATGAGTGGTTGACGAATATAAGGGGAGGACTTGTCTAATGGAACAGAATTGCGTACTTCTGGATACTAGCTTCTTCATTCGCCTAATGAATGAGAAAGATCCTTTGCATGCTAATGCTTTAGGATATTTCAGGTATTTTTTAGAGCATGATTTCGTGATTAAGATTAGCACGATAGCCATAGCTGAGTATTGCGTGAGAGGTGAAGTGAATGAACTTCCTCTTAAGAATATGCTCATCATTCCATTTAACTTCGACCATGCTCGAAGGGCCGGTAAGATGATTGCTGAGGTTTATGCTGAGAAGAAAAGGCGTGGTGTTACCATCACGCCGAGAGCTATCGTGCCTAATGATACTAAAATGTTTGCACAGGCGGATGTGGAATCTGACATCACCTATTATGCTACAGCTGATGTGGAATGTAAGAAAGTTTATAGTATGATCAAGTCGGCAGAAGGCAAATTGTCTTTTGATGTGGTTGACATAAATACTCCTTATTATACATTCTTCGGAGAGCTTGATTTTGAGGGATAAAAAGTAACTTCAATAGTGAATGCTGCTAATAATCAAATAGCAAGAGTCGCTATTATGCAACCCCAGCCAATCATTCGACCATTCAAAATCCTCTTCCGTTCCAAGGGAGCAGGCTCTGAGAACATCTTGTGCACCGTGCTTGTATCTTTTTCTCGTGTTGCAAGGACGAGGAAACCATCTAATCAAAGTCCAATGAACAATCTTGGTTTAATTTTGTGGAATATCGTCCTGTGATGCAGGAGTTAAGTTTAATAACAATCAAAAAAACAACTATACATGAAGGGAATCGTTCTCGCCGGTGGTAGTGGTACAAGACTGTACCCGATCACCAAGGGAGTCAGCAAGCAGCTGATACCCATCTTTGACAAACCGATGATTTACTATCCTATTTCCGTGCTGATGCTGGCAGGCATCAGGGAGATACTTATTATCTCGACGCCTTATGACCTGCCGAGCTTCAAACGTCTGTTGGGAGACGGCAGCCAGTTCGGGGTGAGATTTGAGTACGCAGAGCAACCTTCTCCGGACGGACTGGCGCAAGCGTTTATCATTGGTGAGAAGTTCATTGGAGATGATTGTGCCTGCCTGGTGCTTGGCGACAACATCTTCCATGGAGTCGGACTCAATAGTCTGTTGAGGCAGGCTGTGCTGGATGCGGAAGTGAATGGGAAGGCTACGGTGTTCGGCTATCGGGTGAGTGACCCGGAGCGATACGGAGTGGCAGAGTTTGATAAGGCGGGCAACTGCCTGAGCATCGAGGAGAAACCTGAGCACCCGAAGAGTAACTATGCGGTTGTCGGCTTGGTTTTCTATCCGAACAAGGTGGTTGAGGTGGCGAAACACATCAAGCCGTCTGCGCGTGGAGAGCTGGAGATAACCACCGTCAATCAGCAATTCCTGAAAGACAAGGAGCTGAAAGTGCAGACGATGGCACGAGGCTTTGCGTGGCTTGATACCGGGACACATGACTCCCTCTCGGAGGCATCGACCTTCATCGAAGTGCTGGAGAAGCGTCAGGGGCTAAAGGTGGCCTGCCTCGAAGGGATTGCTTACCGCAAGGGCTGGATCACGAAGGAGACACTGCGCGAGGTGGCGCAGCCGATGCTGAAAAATGATTATGGCAAGTACATACTTTCTCTGCTGGATGAGAAGGAAGATGCTTTGGAAAAGGACTTGGAATATTAGAAAAATGGAAGTAATAAAGACAGAGATAGACGGAGTGGTCATCATAGAACCACGTATATTTAAGGATGCCAGGGGATACTTCTTTGAGAGCTTCTCACAAAAGGAGTTTGACGAGAAGGTCGGGCATGTGGAATTTGTGCAGGACAATGAAAGTATGTCGTCTTATGGCGTCATGAGGGGATTGCACTTCCAGCGTCCTCCCTTTACTCAGGCAAAACTGGTGAGATGTGTCAGGGGGAAGGTACTGGATGTGGCTGTGGACATACGTAAGGGATCGCCGACGTACGGGAAGCATGTGGCGGTGGAATTGACCGAGGACAATCATCGGCAGTTCTTTATCCCGAAGGGGTTTGCACATGGTTTTGCCGTGCTGAGCGAAACGGCGGTGTTCCAGTACAAGTGCGACGAGTTTTATCACCCGGAAGCGGATGGTGGCATCAGTATCCTGGATGGCAGCCTTGGAATAGACTGGTGCATCCCGACGGAACGTGCCATACTCAGTGAAAAGGATACGAAGCATCCGCTGTTGAGGCACTTTGATTCCCCTTTTGTCTTCTGAACTTTTAAATCCTGACAACAGATGAATATACTTATAACAGGTGCAAACGGACAGCTCGGACATGAAATGCGTCTCGTGAGCAGGAACTCGAAAGACAATTATCTGTTTACCGATGTGGTCCCGGCTGAAGGCGTGGAGACGGTCCTCCTCGACATGACGGATGCTGATGCCGTAAGGGCGTTGGTCGGTGCGAACGACATCCGCTGTATTGTGAATTGTGCGGCTTATACCAATGTGGACAAGGCGGAGAGTGATGAGCAGCTCTGTCACAGACTGAATGCGGAGGCTCCGAAGATATTGGCGGAGGTGATGAAGGAGGTGGACGGACTGCTGGTGCAGATATCGACCGATTATGTTTTTGGGGGTGACCCTTACAATACACCTTGCCGTGAGGAGCAGTCGGGTACACCGACCGGTGTTTACGGCAAGACCAAGCTGGAAGGTGAAAGGAACATACAGGCTGTCGGATGTGATCATGTCATCATCCGTACGGCATGGCTGTATTCAGAGTTCGGTCGTAACTTTGTGAAGACCATGCTGGGGCTGACGGCGACGAAGCCGAGGCTGAATGTGGTCTTTGATCAGGTGGGGACTCCGACTTACGCGTATGATCTCGCCCGGGCGATAGAGACGGTCCTGGCGGACTATGAGCGCGAGAACCCTCATGGGGGGTACAGCAAGACAGGCATTTATCATTTCAGCAATGAAGGTGTCTGTTCCTGGTACGACTTCACCAAGAAGATTGCAGAGCTGGCGGGACATACAGCATGTGACATAGAGCCTTGTCACAGTGATGAGTTCCCCAGTCCGGTGAAGCGTCCCGCCTATTCGGTCCTGGACAAGACGAAAATCAAGCAGACGTTCGGCATCAAAGTGCCGTACTGGACAGATTCATTGACCGTCTGCATGGAGAATATGAAAGCAATGCGATAACAGTCAAAACACAAGAGTGATATGAATTTCAAACGCAACATTATGATAACGGGGGGAGCAGGTTTTATTGGTTCCCATGTGGTACGCCTGTTCGTGAACAAGTATCCGGATTATAGAATCATAAACCTGGACAAGCTGACCTATGCCGGCAACCTCGCAAACCTGAAAGACATCGAGGACCGGGAGAATTATGTGTTTGTCAAGGCTGATATCTGTGACTATGAGACGATAAAGGGGCTGATGGCGGAATATGATATCGACGGAATCATCCATCTTGCGGCTGAGAGCCATGTGGACCGCTCGATAAAGGACCCGTTCACGTTCGCTCATACAAACGTGATGGGTACATTGACATTGCTACAGGCTGCAAAGGAATATTGGGAGAGTAAGCCCGAAGGTTATGAGGGCAAACGCTTTTACCACATTTCTACCGATGAGGTGTATGGGGCGCTGGAGCTGACCCATCCCGAAGGGGTTGAGTCTCCGTTTACGACAAAGGCCAGTTCGGAGCATCACCATGCCTATGGCACGGAATTCTTCCTCGAAGAAACGAAGTACAATCCGCATTCGCCTTATTCGGCTTCAAAGGCCAGTTCGGACCATTTTGTAAGGGCTTTCCATGACACCTACGGGATGCCGACCATTGTGACCAACTGTTCGAATAACTACGGACCTTACCAGTTCCCCGAGAAGCTGATACCTCTATTCATCAACAACATCCGACACAAGAAGCCGTTGCCTGTCTATGGAAAAGGCGAGAACGTCAGAGATTGGCTTTACGTGGAAGACCATGCAAGGGCCATCGACCTCATTTTCCACAAAGGCCGAATCGCGGATACTTATAATATCGGTGGTTTTAACGAATGGAAGAACATCGATATTATCAAGGTTGTCATCAGGACGGTTGACCGCCTCTTGGGTCGCAAGGAAGGCGAGGATATGGACCTGATAACCTACGTGACTGACCGCAAGGGACATGACATGCGCTATGCCATTGATTCCCGGAAGCTTCAGCGTGAACTTGGCTGGGAACCAAGCCTGCAATTCGAAGAGGGGATAGAAAAGACGGTCCGTTGGTACCTGGAGCATCAGGACTGGATGGACAATGTGACCAGTGGTGACTACCAAAAGTATTATGATGAGATGTACCGGAACAGATAAATAATATCGCAGGATTGTCCTGCACCGTCATATACAGCAATAGCGACTGTCACTATAAATTCCAATAGTAGCAGTCGCTATTGTTTTTTATTATTTTCGGCATCGATTGATAGGTTTCAGGCAAAGTGTATGCAACACTCGAAATGACTGACAGATTATAGTCCATCTTAAATTTACTGCAAATTGCAGTAGATTTGAAATAGAAGAAAGCAAAATGTAGGAGGAATCATTACTTTTACAAATTAGCAACGGCAAACCCTTTCTGCTAGCTTTTATCCTTTGTAAATTTGCAGTAAATTTGAAGTGAATATGGGAACTTATATCAAGCGGCAACGATACTTGCAGAAGCTCATAGAGCGACGAGACAATGGTGAAGTGAAAATCATCACGGGTACTCGTCGTTGCGGTAAGTCATGGCTACTCAAAAGGATATATCACGATTATCTGATAGACCAAGGTGTTGCAGACGATCATATCATAGTCGTATCATTTGATATAGATGAAACCACGGATGGTAAGGAATTGACTGAGCCTACAATACTGAAGCAATATTTGTATTCGCGTATTACTGATGAGGAAACGCACTACTATGTATTTCTTGATGAAATACAAATGGTAGAAGGTTTCGAACGGATAGTCAATGGATTGAATGCTCGCGATAATGTGGATGTATATATCACTGGGAGCAATTCGCGTTTCCTTTCGAGCGACATCAATACCATATTCCGGGGCCGTGGCGATGAAGTGAGGGTTTATCCTCTTTCGTTCAGCGAGTTCTGTTCTGACAGACAGGAATCTATCTCTGAATTGTGGAAGGAGTACTATACTTATGGTGGCATGCCTGCCCTGCGTAATCATCGAAGCGAAGAACAGAAGATAACCTATTTGCAGCGTCTGTGGACAAAGACTTACATAGATGATGTGGTGGAGCGTAACGGTATCAAAAACCGTGAGGCGTTAGAAGCTCTTGTGGATTCGCTATGTTCGTCAATAGGCTCGTTAACCAATCCATTGAAGGTCAGTAATACATTGCAGAGTGTGCAACGCATATCCATAGCACCTGCTACTGTGGCAAATTATATGCAGAACCTAGAAAACTCGTTTCTTTTTGAGGGGGCACGTCGCTACAACATCAAAGGTAAAAAATATTATGAGAGCATAAAGAAATACTACGTCTGTGATGTCGGTCTGCGTAATGCACGGCTCAACTTTCGCCAGCAGGAACTGACGCACATCATGGAGAACGTCATATACAACGAGCTGCGTATCCGTGGCTATGTAGTGGATGTTGGTGTTGTAGAGCTGCGTAAGATGATAGATGGTGTGTCCAGCTACCAGCAATTGGAGATAGACTTCGTTGCAACCAATGGTAGAGATAAATTCTACATCCAGTCAGCTTATGCCATGCCCAATGCAGATAAACGCGAACAAGAGATAGCGTCACTTAAGAACATCGACGACTCATTCCGCAAAATAGTTATCGTTGGCGACGACATTGCCACTTACATTGATGACAATGGTTTTGTCTATATGAGTCTCTTCGATTTCTTATTAAAAGAAGATAGTATTTAACCTTAATCGGTTATTAGACCGCTCAAAGCCTAATGTCCCGATTTGAGTTTAACTCTTCAGAATACAGCAATAGCGACTGTCACTATAAATTCCAATAGTAGCAGTCGCTATTGTTTTTTCAGTTAATCCGGAACCGGACATTCACCTTACTTCACCCGATAAACCACAAAGCTTTTGGCGGCGATGACTGTGCGGACAGTATTGTCCGTCGGGATGAGGCTGCCCTCTTGAGGGACGATGCTGGTCGGTGCATCGAGTGTGTTGTCCTGCTCATAGGAACGGCAATCGAGCGTCAGGGTACCGACTGAATGGAGGCGCTTCATGCCCTCGAAGCGGAGCACGATGTCCTTCGGGCTATCGGTCGTGTTGATGACCTTGACGATGTATTCACCCGTCTGCTTGTCGACCACGGCACTGGTGAACAGGCCATCTTCCCCTTTGGGCGTCGGTGTGGAGAGGGTAGCAGGGATGACATTCGTGCCACAGTTGCGGGCGTACATCTGCTGCACATAGTAGCTCACGGACTTCACGCAGCGCAGGTTGTCGAACCAGATGAGGTCGGGACGCCACTGCCAGCCTTCGACATGTGCGAACAGGGG
>ERZ779669.433-NODE-433-length-25502-cov-2.844107_pt1 | contig 25502 bp, 18 predicted proteins | sample MGYA00511372_ERZ779669 | MGnify/ENA primary metagenome ERZ779669 (study PRJEB29588, sample SAMEA1967891) | human gut metagenome | biome: human gut; feature: human-associated habitat; material: faeces | place: Denmark | collected 2008/2010 ... | reverse complement strand
CGCCTGGCGGTCGACACATCGGCTTACGTTTGCACCCAGCAGGGCGCTATGCCTATCTTGCCCGACACACTCACGGGACGGTTGGCCTGATCTGACCCCGTCCTGTCATCTTATCTCACTCCCCCCTTGGTTGGAAATGTCCCTTATGGGCCATACGGAACTCCAGCCAAAGGGGGAGTTCTTTATCTCATACCCGCCCGTTTTTGAGGTACTAGCTCAATCTTTCGGCACGCAAAGCCTCCCATCTTCATTATATTTCTTATCTTTGTCCGCTTAATCTTTCAAACAAAAGACCATGAGACACGCCCGCCCTTTGCTTTTCGCCTTGTGTACACTTTGCCTGCTACTTACCGCTTGCCACCACAAACGGACGCATTTCCTTATCGGAGTGTCGCAATGTAGCGATGACGAATGGCGAAGGCAAATGAACAAGGAAATCAGACGCGAGGCTCTTTTCTATCCGGGTCTGGAGGTAAGCATACGTTCGGCTTCGGATGACAACCGGCAACAAATAGCCGACATCGAACGATTTATCAACGAAGGGGTCGACCTCATCGTCGTTGCCCCCAACGAGGCCGAAGCCATCACCCCAATCATAGAAAAAGCCTACAACAAGGGAATTCCGGTAGTGCTGGTCGACCGGCGCATCAACTCCGAACAATATACCGCCTACATCGGGGCCGACAATTACGAGATGGGACGCCAGATAGGTACTTACATTGCCAGTCGGCTTAAAAACGGAGGGCGCGTAGTAGAACTTACCGGACTTCAAGGCTCCACTCCGGCACAAGACCGACACCGTGGGTTACTCGACGCCCTGGCCGACGATTCCGGCATACACATCGTAGCCACGGCCGACGCAGGCTGGTCTCGCCAATCGGCCGAACAAGCTTTCGATTCCATCCTGACACAACACCCTCACATCGACCTCGTATTTGCCCACAACGACCGTATGGCCTCGGGTGCCCACGATGCTGCTACCCGGAAAGGGCGTGCGGACGAAATGCTATTTGTAGGTGTAGACGCACTTTCGGGCAAGGGCCTCGGTGTGGAGATGGTAGCCGACGGAACACTTGACGCCACCTTTATCTATCCCACCGGTGGCGACCGTGTGGTACAGGTGGCTATGGACATCCTCGAAGGACGCAACTATCCGCGCGAAGACCTTCTATCAACCGCCCTCGTCAACCACCAGAATGCTCGCATCATGCAAATGCAGACCACGCATATCGGCACCCTGGACGAGAAAATAGAAAAACTCAATAGCCAGCTAGACGCTTACCTGTTGCGCTACTCGGCCCAACGTATGTTTCTCTACGCATGCATCGTTATCCTGATTCTGGTGGGCGCCTTGCTGGTATTCGTAGTGCGTGCTTTTTGGACTAAAAACCGGCTCAACACCACACTGTCCAAACAAAAGCAGCAACTCGAAGAGCAACGCGACCAGCTCATCACCCTCTCGCGTCAACTGGAAGATGCTACACACGCCAAACTCGCCTTCTTTACCAACGTGTCGCACGACTTCCGTACGCCACTCACCCTCATTGCCGACCCCGTAGAACAACTCCAGGAAAGCCGGCATCTTGACGAACACGAGCGTTTCCTGCTCAACATCATTCATAAGAACGTCACCGTGCTCTTGCGCCTCATCAACCAGATACTGGACTTCCGCAAGTTTGAAGACGGCAAGCTACAACTAAGCCTCACCCGCTTTGACCTGCGTACATCATTGCTGGAATGGACTGACGCCTTCCGTACGCTCTCATTCAGGAAGCACATCCACTTTCACATCGAGGCCGATGCCAATGCCGATTATACGGTAGTAGCCGACGCCGAGAAGTTGGAACGCATTGTGTACAACCTCTTATCCAATGCCTTTAAGTTTACCCCCGAAAACGGTACCATCCAGGTGAGCCTCACTTTATTCGACCGGGATGATGTTCCCTCATTCCGCCTGAAAGTTTCCGACACGGGCGTAGGAATGCCGGCCGAGCACGTGCAACACATCTTCGATAGTTTCTACCAGATAGACGTACACCATGCCGGATCGGGCATCGGGCTGGCTCTAGTCAAGGCCTTCGTGGAGATGCACCACGGCAACATCCGTGTAGATACTACTCCCGGACAGGGTACCAGCTTTACCATCGAGATACCGGTTTACCAGCAAGGAGAACTCGACACGAACTATACCCGCAACTCGGCTCTAACCAACCTGAAGGAAGGTGCCATCCTCGCTGCCGACCAGGAAGAAGTGCCCGCCTCGCACCAAGAGTCCTCCGAGAACAAGGAAACCATTCTCGTCATCGACGACAACCAGGATATACGCAATTATGTCCGCTCGGTCCTGCAAGACGAATACAAAATAGTAGAGGCCACCAACGGACAGGAAGGCATACAACAGGCCATGAAGTACGTGCCGGACGTCATTATTTGCGATGTTATGATGCCCATCATGGACGGTATGGAATGCTGCCGACATCTGAAATCGGAAATCCAGACCTCGCACATCCCTGTCATAATGCTTACGGCTTATGCGGCCGACGAGCAAAAGATAAAGGGATACGAGTGTGGAGCCGACTCATACTTGTCGAAGCCCTTCAACGCCCGGTTACTTACCGTGCGCCTGCGCAACCTTATCGAAAACCGGCACCGTTTACAAAGCTTCTTTACCGATGGTAGCAACGCAACACTACAAAAAGCTCCGGTAGCCGATATCGACAAGGGATTTCTGGAGAAACTATACGCACTTATCGATTCCCACTTGTCCGACCCCGACCTTAGTGTCGAAGAGTTGGGCGAGCAAATCGGGCTAAGCCGTGTGCAGCTCTACCGGAAGACCAAGGCCCTTTGCGGATATGCCCCTAACGAGCTTTTACGCATTGCCCGCCTCAAACGTGCCGCCTCGCTACTGGCCGGTACCGAAAAGACGATAGCCGAAATCACCTACGAAGTGGGCTTCAGCTCACCTTCTTATTTCACCAAATGCTACAAGGAATACTTCGGCGAGAATCCCACCGAGTTCCTGAAACGTAAAAACGGTAACCCAAAGAATTGATAAATAAAACGATAAATCATTGACAAATATATGAAAGAAAACGCCCTGCCAACGTATAAATTACTGGTCCTCGACCTGGATGGCACTCTGACTAACTCGAAAAAAGAAATATCGGAAACAAACCTGAAAACCCTTATCCAACTACAACAAAGCGGAGTAAGAATCGTATTAGCCTCCGGAAGGCCTACCTATGGCATCGTCCCGCTGGCCGAAACCCTACAATTGAAAAAATACGGAGGATTCATCCTCTCGTACAACGGAGGTGAAATTATAGAATGGAGCACCGGAGAAATCTTATACAAAAACCTCCTGCCCAACGAAGTGTTGCCCATGCTATACGATGAATCGAAATCGGCCAACCTAACCATATTAACCTACGATGAGCAATACATCCTTACCGAGAACCCCTCGGACGGGTACGTCCAAAAGGAAGCCTTCCTCAACAAAATGCAGATACGTCCCGTTGATAATTTCCTAGAGGCAGCACCCGTACCCCTTCCTAAATGCCTCATTGTGGGCGATCCCCAACAATTGATGCAAACCGAGGCCGAACTCTCCTTACGTCTACAAGGCATCATTAGCGTATACCGCTCCGAACCCTACTTCCTGGAAGTCGTTCCCCTAGGCATTGACAAGGCCCGTTCGCTAGCCGTGCTCCTTGACAAGCTAGGCCTTACGCGCGAAGAAATGGTGGCTATGGGCGACGGATATAATGACCGGAGCATGATAGAATTTGCCGGCATGGGAATAGCCATGGCCAACGCACAGGACCCCGTAAAACAGGTGGCCGACTATGTCACTTTGAGCAACGACCAGGATGGAGTGGCCGTAGCCGTCAAACAATTCTTCAAACTATAAAAAGAAAAGGATTCCGGAACGGGCATCAGCCCTGCCCGGAAAAGGGAAGAAAATCATTCGCCCCGGAATTGCAAGAGTCGCTCATAGACACGCGGATGTAGAAAATAGCGCACATCCTTCCCTTCTTCCATCGATTGGCGGATGAACGTGGCGCTAATGTCGAGTATCGGCGAGGAGGTGACGCGAACACGTCCTCGCAAAGCCTCGCCCTCCTCCACGGGATAACCGGGACGAGGATATACCAGAATCTGGTTTTCGGCCAAAATCTTTTCCGACTCATACCAACGGGGAAACGATAACCAGTTGTCCGACCCGATAATCAGGTGAAAACGATCGGACGGATAAAGCTCACGCAAGCGTTGTAAAGTATGTATCGTGTACGAAGGACGGGGAAGATGAAACTCCAGATCGGAAACACGGAACTTGGGATAACCCTCGATAGCCAGGCTTACAAGCTCCAACCGGAAATCGTCAGGCAATAGTTCCTGCCCAACCTTGAAGGGATTGCGGGGGGTGACGAGAAACCACACCTGATCCAGCCCCTCGAACTCGCAAAGGTAATTGGCCAAAGCCAGGTGTCCGATATGAATGGGATTGAACGATCCGCTAAAGATGCCGATTTCCATACCCCAGACTATTTTTTCCCTTTCAGACGAAGTACAAATGCGGCGCTATTATAGAGGGTAAGCACCACTACAAAGCCCATGCCGATGGCAAAAACCAGTTCATCGTGCCGGATATTTTCTACGAGCAACCACACGGCACAAGCCAGCAAAATGAGGTTCACCACCAACAACCAGCGCATAGCCTTACGCGACAAGTTCTTTCCGCTATAATCTTTCGTCATACGTTCAGGAATTGGGTAATCACGCTCAAAGCCTCGGATTTGGCCATTTCGAGATCATCGTTCACAATCACCTTGTCAAACTTCGGGGCAAACGACAATTCGTATTCAGCCTTCGCCACACGAGCTTCAATCACCTCGGGAGCATCGGTACCACGTCCTTCCAGACGCTTGCGCAACTCCTCGACCGAAGGTGGCTGGATGAAAACCGAAAGGGCACGCTCACCATAAAACTTCTTGATGTTGCATCCGCCTACCACATCGACATCAAATATCACGTTCTGGCCCGCCTCAAGTTGCTTTTCAACCTGTGCCTTGAGGGTACCATAGAAACGGTCTTTGTACACCTCTTCGTACTCCAGGAACTCATTGTTGGCTATGCGCTCGCGGAACTCTTCGGGCGATAGGAAAAAGTATTCCACCCCGTTACGTTCCGTGCCGCGCGGCGGACGGCTCGTGGCCGAAATAGAGAAGGCCAGGTTGAGGTTTTGTGTCAGCAAATAGTTGATGATAGTAGACTTGCCCGAACCCGAAGGAGCGGAAAATATAATCAGTTTGCCCATACAACGTATCTATTTTTTTTACATCACGTTCAACACTTGTTCCTTAATTTGCTCCAGTTCGTCTTTCATCTGAACCACGATTTTTTGCATCTCGGCGTGGTTGGACTTGCTACCCAGAGTGTTGATTTCGCGTCCCATCTCCTGAGCTATGAAACCAAGCTTCTTACCCTGGCCGCTACCGTTTTCGAGTGTGGCGATGAAATATTTCAGATGATTGGACAAGCGCTGCTTCTCTTCGTTGATATCAAGCTTCTCAATGTAGTAGATAAGTTCTTGCTCCAGACGGTTTTTATCATAATCCACACTGATGGTCTTTTCCAAAGCATCGACTATGCGATCCTTGATTTTGCCCACCCGCTCTTTTTCGTAAGGCTCTACCTTTTCGAGCAAGGCAGCAATGTTGGCAATTTTCTCACGGAACTTCTTTTCGAGGGCAGCACCTTCCTGCTTACGGAAATCCACCAGATGTCCGATGGCTTCTTCGATAGCAGCATGAACCACAAGCCACTCTTCCTCACTCAATTCCTGTACTTCGTTCTTCGTCATCACATCCGGCATACGAAGCAAGGTCGAAAACCAATCAGAAGGTTCGGGTATGCCCGCCGACGTCGAAATCTCCTTAATCCGGTTGTAATAAGCTACCACCAGTTCCTGGTTGATTGGAGTAGCGGCCTGATCGGCATCTTTCTTTTCTACCCACAGGCTAAAATCCACTTTTCCACGTTCCAACACTTTGGCAATCTCGTTGCGGATTTCCATCTCTTTTTCACGATAAAGAGGAGCAATGCGTGCCGAGAGGTCCATTGCCTTACTGTTAAGAGATTTTATCTCAACATTGATTTTCTTATCAGGCATCTCAGCAGTAGCTTTGCCATAGCCCGTCATTGATTGTATCATAATGCTTCTTAAGTTTTGCGCAAAATTACAGGATTATTTTAATTAGTGAAAATAATCACGTATTTTTGTCAGCTGATTAAATATTAAGACTATAAGCCATGTCATGTATCTTACATATTGAAACATCCACTTCGGCCTGCTCAGTAGCCGTAAGCGAAGATGGACAAAATGTTTTCACAAAAGAAGATTTGAAGGGACCGTCTCATGCCGTATCGTTGGGAGTTTTTATTGACGAAGCCCTATCGTTTGCCGACAGCCACGCCATGCCGCTCGATGCGGTAGCCGTAAGCTGCGGACCGGGTTCGTACACAGGTCTGCGCATCGGCGTATCGATGGCTAAAGGTATCTGTTACGGACGCGACCTTCCCCTCATAGGCATCCCCACCCTGAAAGTGCAATGCGTACCCGTGCTTCTGTATCACGACGAATTGCCTGAAGACGCTCTACTATGCCCCATGATAGATGCCCGGCGTATGGAAGTATATGCTGCCATCTACGACCGTGCCTTGAAGACCGTGCGCGACATTTCGGCCGACATTATTGATGAAACATCCTACACCGAATTCTTAGACAAGCAACCGGTTTATTTCTTTGGCGACGGTGCGGCCAAATGTAAGGCCAAAATCACACATCCCAATGCACGCTTCATCGACGACATCCGCCCGCTGGCCAGCATGATGTGTCCGCTGGCCGAAAAAGCGATAGCCGAAAATGACTTCAAGGATGTAGCCTATTTTGAACCTTTCTACCTGAAAGAGTTTGTGGCTTCCAAACCTAAAAAGCTTTTGTAACTTCCGGACGTGGCACCGATAGCCCTCGACACACACAAAGAGGCTTACGTGCACAAAGGAAGATATTAATAATTATTTACCAACGGTAATAAACCTGTCCAAACAAAGAGTAACATGCAATACAATACCCAACAAAAGAAGATGCCCCTGCCGGAATACGGACGTAGCATCCAGAACATGGTAGACCATGCCCTGACGATTGAAGACCGTGCAGAACGCCAGCGTTGCGCAAATACCATCATCAACATCATGGGAAACATGTTTCCTCACTTGCGCGATGTGCCCGATTTCAAGCATAAGCTATGGGACCACCTGGCTATCATGTCCGATTTCAAGCTGGATATTGATTATCCTTACGAAATGGTCCGTAAAGATAACCTGAACACAGCTCCCGACCCGATTGCCTATCCAAACACCCAGATACGTTACCGCCACTACGGACGTACACTGGAAGTGTTGATAAAAAAGGCATGCGAATTTCCGGAAGGAGACGAAAAAGACAATCTGATGGCATTGATATGCAACCACATGAAGAAAGACTACATGGCCTGGAACAAGGACACTGTAGACGACCGAAAAATAGCCGACGACCTGGCCGAACTTTCGGACGGTAAACTCCAGATGACCGACAACATTGTCCGCCTGATGGCAACCCGTCTGGAAATGAACTACCGTTCCAAAAACGCCGGTCCGGGAAACCGTACCAACATGCCCAATAACCGCAACAATAATTATAAACGAAAATATTAATCAGGAACAAGACGAAACATCCGACAAACCGATACAAGAAATTCATCCATGGCATCATTTGTAATTGAAGGAGGACACCGACTTTCGGGAGAGATTTATCCCCAAGGAGCAAAAAATGAAGCGTTACAGATTATCTGCGCTACCTTGCTTACCTCGGAGGAAGTAATGGTGCACAACATCCCCGACATACTGGATGTAAACAACCTCATCCAATTGATGCGCGAAATGGGAGTCGGCGTAGCCAAAAAAGATGTTTCCACATATAGTTTCCGGGCCGAGAACATTGACTTCTCCTATCTGGAAAGTGATACATTCCTCAAGAAATGTTCAAGCCTGCGTGGTTCGGTCATGCTGGTAGGTCCCATGGTAGCCCGTTTTGGCAAGGCTATGATTTCCAAACCAGGTGGTGACAAGATTGGACGCCGAAGACTGGACACCCATTTTACGGGCATACAGAGCCTGGGAGCACAATTCAACTACAATGCTTCACGGGAGATCTATGAAATATCGGCCAATCGCTTGCAAGGCACCTACATGTTGCTCGACGAAGCTTCGGTAACGGGTACAGCCAACATTGTAATGGCCTCCGTATTAGCCAAGGGCACAACAACCATCTACAATGCCGCTTGTGAACCTTATGTGCAACAATTATGCCACATGCTCAATCGCATGGGAGCCCGCATATCGGGCATTGCCTCCAACCTGCTCACCATCGAGGGAGTGGAAAGCCTGCACGGAACGGAACATACCATTCTGCCCGACATGATCGAGGTAGGAAGTTTTATCGGCATGGCTGCCATGACGCGTAGCGAACTCACCATAAAAAACGTATCATACCAAAACCTGGGTATCATCCCGCAAAGTTTCCGACGCCTTGGCATCCAAATGGAACAACGCAACGATGACATTTATATTCCCTCTCAGGAAAGCTACGAAATAGAATCGTTCATCGATGGCTCTATCATGACCATTGCCGATGCTCCGTGGCCGGGGCTTACCCCCGACCTGCTCAGTGTGATGCTGGTCGTGGCCACACAAGCCAAAGGTAGTGTGCTCATCCACCAGAAAATGTTTGAAAGCCGGCTTTTTTTCGTGGATAAACTTATCGACATGGGAGCACAAATTATACTTTGCGATCCTCACCGTGCGGTAGTTATCGGACATAACCACGGATTTCGCCTGCATGGAGGAAACATGACATCACCCGACATCCGTGCCGGAATAGCACTATTGATAGCTGCCATGAGTGCCGACGGCATTAGCCGCATACACAACATCGAGCAGATTGACCGCGGATACCAGAATATTGAAGGACGCCTCAATGCCATTGGGGCAAGAATAACAAGAATTTAGAATGATAAAGCGAGAAGAAGTATATAAAATAGGTGTATTCAACAAGCCGCACGGCATCCACGGCGAACTACAATTTACGTTCACCGACGATATCTTCGACCGTGTGGATGCCGAATATGTAGTTTGCCTGCTGGACGGTATTTTCGTACCTTTCTTTCTGGAAGAATACCGTTTCCGTTCGGATAGCACGGCTCTGGTAAAGCTCGAAGGCATCGACACCGCCGAACGGGCCCGCATGTTTACCAACGTGGAAGTATACTTCCCCGTGAAACATGCTGACGAAGCAGATCCCGAAGATCTGACCTGGAACTATTTTGTAGGATTCCGCATGGAAGAAATACACCATGGACATCTGGGCGAGGTTACCGATGTGGATACCTCTACCCTCAATACATTATTTGTGGTAGACCACGAAGGCACCGAATTGCTTATACCAGCCCGCGAAGAATTTATTGCGGGTATTGACCAGCAACACAAGGTCATAACTGTAAATTTGCCCGACGGCCTGCTGGCACTGGACGAAGCCGAAGAGGCATAGATCGTTATGAACCAGTAAGCATAAAACACTATAAGAATCTGTTGAACAATGGCAATTAAGAAAAAGAAACGCAACAAAGCCTTTTGGAAAGACATAAAGTTCAAGTACAAGCTGACCATCATCAACGAGAATACCCTCGAAGAAGTGGTGGGACTGCATGTGTCCAAACTGAACGGCATCTCCGTGTTGCTATCTGTGCTGACCTTGCTATTTGTCATAGCCTCACTAATTGTGGCGTTTACCCCTTTGCGCAATTACCTGCCCGGATACATGAATAGTGAGATACGTGCTCAGGTAGTGGAAAATGCCCTCCGTGCCGACTCCTTACAACGTCTGCTGGAAAGGCAAAACCTGTTTATCATGAACATTCAGGATATTTTCCGGGGTGAAGTTAAAGCTGACACCATACATTCCATCGACTCGTTGACCAACATCCGCGAAGATTCGCTCATGGAACGTACACAACGAGAGGCTGAATTCCGTAAGCAATACGAGGAAAACGAAAAATACAACCTGACCAACATTACCGCCCGTACCGATGCTGACGGACTGATATTCTATCGTCCCACAAGAGGCATGATAGCAAGGAGTTTCAATGCCGACCAAAAGCATTTTGGTATAGACCTGGAAACAGAAGCGGGCGAAAGCATACTGGCTACCCTGGACGGTACCGTTATCTTAAGCACATATACCGCCGAAAACGGATATGTGATAGAAATACAGCATAATCAGGATTTTGTATCCATATACAAGCATTGCGGATCTCTGCTTAAAAAAGAAGGTGAAACGGTCAAGGCAGGCGAAGCCATTGCACTGACCGCCCGCAAGGGAGATACGGAAGAAGATACACAAGTACATTTCGAATTATGGCGCAAAGGAAAAGCTGTAAATCCGGAACTCTATATTGTATTTTAACAACAATCCAGCCAATAACGAACAATAGCATATTATGAAGAAACAAATAGCCATACTCGGTTCTACCGGCTCCATCGGTACACAAGCGCTTCAAGTCATTGAAGAACATCCCGACTTGTACGAAGCTTATGTACTTACGGCCAATAACCGGGTAGACGACCTCATTGCACAGGCACGCAAATTCAAGCCCGAAGCGGTGGTGATAGCTAACGAAGCCAAATATCCGCAACTCAAGGAGGCACTGGCCGACCTGCCTATTAAGGTATATGCCGGCGAAGAGGCTCTTTGCCAGATTGTAGCCGAAAAGCCTATCGACATGGTATTGACTGCCATGGTGGGCTACGCCGGTCTAAAACCCACTATCAACGCGATTCGTGCCCGCAAGCCCATTGCTTTAGCCAACAAAGAAACACTGGTTGTAGCCGGCGAGCTTATCAACGAACTGGCACGTATAAACCGCACGCCCATATTACCGGTCGATTCGGAACATTCGGCAGTATTCCAGTGCCTTGCCGGAGAGGCAAACAACGCCATCGAGAAAGTAATACTGACCGCTTCGGGAGGCCCCTTCCGCACCTTTACAGCCGAACAATTGCAGACCGTAACCAAAGAGCAGGCCTTGCACCACCCCAATTGGGAAATGGGTGCCAAGATTACCATCGATTCGGCATCCATGATGAACAAAGGTTTTGAAGTCATAGAAGCCAAATGGCTTTTTGGTGTCCGTCCCGACCAGATAGAAGTAGTCGTACATCCCCAATCGATTATCCATAGTATGGTACAATTTGAGGACGGTGCCGTCAAGGCACAACTCGGCATGCCCGACATGCGCCTGCCCATCCAGTATGCATTCTCCTTCCCCGAGAGAAAGCAGGCGTCATTCCCTCGACTAGACTTCACCATGTGCACGGAATTGACCTTTGAACAACCCGACACTACCCGCTTCCGCAACCTGGCTCTTGCCTACGAGGCTTTACACCGTGGCGGAAACATGCCCTGCATTGTCAATGCAGCCAATGAAGTGGTGGTAGCCGCCTTCCTGCACGACCGGATTTCCTTCTTAGGAATGAGCGACGTCATTGAAAGAACCATGCAACAGGCCAGTTTCATAGCCAAGCCCACTTACGATGACTATGTAGCCACCGACCTGGAAGCCAGACGAATTGCCGAAGGAATGATAAGCTAAATTGTCCAGTTTTTATAAAAGATAACCCCAATACAAGTAAATAACCAATCACTAAATAAAAACAAGTAAATAATCTGATGGAAACATTTTTGATTCGTGCCCTGCAACTCATTATGAGCCTTTCCCTGCTCGTCATCATCCATGAAGGGGGGCACTTTCTCTTTGCCCGGCTCTTCAAGACGCGGGTAGAAAAATTCTGCCTCTTTTTTGATCCCTGGTTCACACTTTTCAAATTCAAGCCCAAAAATAGTGAAACAGAATACGGTATCGGCTGGCTACCCCTGGGCGGCTATGTAAAAATAGCCGGTATGATAGACGAGTCTATGGATACCGAACAGATGAAACAACCCGTACAACCCTGGGAATTCCGGGCAAAACCGGCTTGGCAACGCTTGCTTATCATGGTAGGTGGCGTGTTGTTCAACTTTCTACTGGCTTTGTTCATCTACTCCATGATACTTTTTGCCTGGGGCGACTCTTATATTCCCGTGCAAAAAGCTCCCTTGGGCATGGATTTCAACGAAACAGCCAAAGCTGCCGGCTTCCAGGATGGCGATATCCTGCTTTCGGCCGATGGAGTACCCTTTGAACGCTACGATGGCGACATGCTGACCAGCGTAGTAGATGCACGCCAGGTAACCGTACTCCGCAACGGACAAGAAGTGTCAATCTACATCCCCGACAACATGATGGATCGCCTGCTGGCCGACAGTGTTCGCTTTGCCTCCTTCCGTTACCCCTTTGTCATCGATAGTATTGCCCCCGGACGCCCTGCCGCACTGGCCGGCCTTCAACCCGGCGATAGCATCACCCAGCTCAATGGACGCAACATCTCTTTCTTCGATTTCCAGGAAGATATGGCACAACGCCGTTCCGAAGGTACAGCCAGTCATGATATAACTCTGACATATGTGCGCAAAGGTGTGACCGACACTTTGAGCCTCACCACCGACTCGCTCTACCAGATAGGTACCATACCACAGCAGTCTACCGACAAACTATTGCCCGTAATACATACCCAATATAGTTTTCTGGCCTCGTTCCCCGCAGGTGTGGCATTGGGCGTAAAGACTCTGAAAGGATATGTGGGACAAATGAAATACCTTTTTTCCAAAGAAGGAGCCAAGCAATTGGGTGGCTTTGGGACTATTGGAAGCATTTTCCCCGCTACATGGGATTGGCACCAATTCTGGTACATGACAGCTTTCCTTAGCATTATCCTGGCCTTTATGAACATCCTACCCATCCCTGCTTTGGACGGCGGACATGTCTTGTTCCTCATTTATGAAATTGTGGCACGCCGCAAACCTAGTGACAAGTTCATGGAATATGCCCAAATGGTAGGTATGTTCCTATTGTTTGGATTGCTTATCTGGGCCAACTTCAATGATATATTGAGATTCTTCTTCTAAGAGGCTCCATATAGAATAGACAAGGTCCAGTCTCTTTAACTACATTACCTCACACTCTTACGGCAAGTCGGGGTAATGTAGTCCATAAATGTTCTCCGTAATTTGTTAACCGTAAAAAGAGAACTAGCTATGAAACTTCTAAACCTATTCGCACAGCCTTTATTTTTCCTTCTTGTCTGCACGATGTCTCTTCGAGCAGCATCCCTTTCTTCAGATAACATTCTGACCTTCAAGGCCATTACAACTACTACGCACCTTCCGACAAACGAAATCCGGAATCTTTATCAAGATAGTGAAGGGTATATCTGGATATCTACTTACAACGGACTATTACGCTTTGACGGATATTCTACGGTAATATATCGTCCCGATAGCCAAAACAAAGACCGAAACATTGACGGCTTTGTAAATATCGTAGCCGAAGATCAAGACCATTGCCTTTGGATAGGCACATACAGTGGCCTGTACATGCTCGATAAAAGGAAAGGAAATCTACAAAAAATAGTATCTCCCTTGCTACAAGTCAGCTATATTGAGGCAATAGCATGCACCAGTAACGGCGATGTATGGGTTGGAGCCAACAAAGGTATTTTCCGACGGAAAGCCGGAAGCCTGAATTTCGAGTTATGCGACCCTCTGATACAAGAACACCAAAGACCTTTTTATGATGTAAAGTCCATCATTGAAGATAATAAAGGGCAAGTCTGGATAGGAACATGGGCACAAGGGCTTTTGCGCTACGACCCTCATAAAAACCAATATTATCAATACAAAGATATCAACGCCTCAGGGTCAGCCCATACACTATTTCAGGATAGCCATAACAATTTATGGATAGGAACCTGGCGTCACGGTTTGGCCAAGCTCGAGAATCCCTATGACATGGACAACCATACATTCAAATACTTTACCCATAAATCAGATGATCCGCAAAGCCTTTGCGACAATATTGTCTACACTATATCCCAAGACCCCAATTCCGGGAAGCTATGGATAGGCTCACGTAGTGGACTCAGTATCTTAGAATCGGAAAAAGGAAATGGAATTTTTAGTAATTATCTGCCAGGAAAAGGTCCCCATGCATTACCTTTTAACGAGGTAAACGCCCTGATGCATAGCCGTGACGGACTGATGTGGATTGGTATGTTGGGAGGAGGTGTATATACCGTAAATACCCGTAAGCCGCTTTTCGATAATGACCCTATCCCTGCTTTACTCAAACACTTCCCCACCAACTCTATACGAAGTATTTATCCTGCAAACGACCATTCTATATACATGGGAGTAATGGGCTATGGACTAGTGGAATATGATATACAGAAACAAGCCGTCACACACTATAAGAAACATCCAGGCTTTAACCACATGCCCTATATTTCGACCGTAAATGACATCATCCGTCTTTCTGATGGCAGGTTGTGTTTTGCTACATGGGATGACGGTGTATGGATTTATGACGGGGAAAAAACCCATTCCATTAACCAACAAACATATCCCACGTTAACGGATATCTGTGTTTACTCCTTATTGGAAGATAAACAAGGAAATCTCTGGATAGGAACCCGTGTCGGCCTTTGCATGCTGGACAAACAAGGTAAAATGTGGCCGATAGACAAACTTGCATCCAATGCAAAACAAGCCTGGCCGCAAGTGCCCATCTTCAAAATAGTAGAAGACGCTCAAAACAACATCTGGGCAGTAACACCCAACAACGGGATATGGAGATTTACCCCTCAAGGTGGAAGTTATACCGGGAAAATATACGATAGCAGTCATCATAATTCACAATCGGTAGGAGCCATGTCTATTTGTATAGATAATTACGGCCGTATTTGGGCAGGTACCAACGGAAACGGCCTCAGCCTATTCAATAAAGACAAAGACCGCTTCATCCCAATATTCAATACTTATTTCGAAGCAGGAGATGTTGTATTTTCAATTCTTGAAGACAATAACCACACCCTTTGGCTTACGAGTAATTCCCAAATGTATCACATTGATGCCAAAGACATCAACCGTCCTCGTATATATACTTACACCATGGAAGAAGGATTGCAAGATCATATCTTCAACCGTAACTCCTGCTTTAAAAGTAAAGATGGTACCTTGTATTTTGGAGGTGCACATGGCATCAATTGTTTTCATCCAGATAAGATCAGCCATGATAGCATTTCATACCCGACCGTCATTACAGATCTTAAAATTTACGAAACTTCCATCCGAAATTTTCCGCAAGAAGAACAAAATCAAATCATCGATGCTCCGCTGGACTATGCATCACACATTGTTCTGCCTTACGACAAAAATAATTTCAGTATTGATTTCTCCATATTAAACTACGTAAATCCACAACAAAACAAGTACCAATACCAACTGGAAGGATACGACCCTAACTGGATCTCGACCAATTCCCTCAAGCACTTTGCCTATTATAATAACCTGCCGGCAGGAGACTATACATTCAAAGTGAAAGGAGCGAACCCTAACGGAGTATGGTCAGACAAAGCACGCATCCTTCATATCACCATTCTTCCTCCACCCTGGTTTTCATGGTGGGCATATTGCCTGTATCTGATACTTCTCGCCTCGGCCGGATATTATCTGTACCGTGCTATCCGGAAACGCCTCCAAATGCAACACACCATTGTTTTGGGCAATATCCAACGCCAAAAGCTGGAAGAAATCAACCATGCCAAACTAGAATTCTTCACCAATATTACGCACGAATTGCTTACTCCGCTCTCTATTATCTCGGCATCTGTTGACGAACTCAAAATACAACATCCCGAATTATCCCAGCGATTGCGTAGTATATCAGACAATACGCTCCGTCTCGTGCGACTGATCCAACAAATCTTGGAATTCCGCAAAGTTGAAAATGGGAAACAACAACTGCGTGTATCACAAGGCAATCTAACCCGATTCCTCCAACAATCGGCAGACGCGTTTGCCCCACTTGTACGTAAAAAACAACTACACATAGTCATTCAAGGTGAAGGACAGGATATAACCGGCTACTACGACCCCGACAAATTGGACAAGATATTGTACAACCTCTTATCGAACGCTGCTAAATACACACAAGACGGGCAATATATCACCATTACACAAAAATACCTCGCCGACAAAGGTCTGTTTGTCTTTAGTGTAAACAACCCGGGTGAAATAATACCGGCCGAAAAGTTAGCACATTTATTTGAACGCTTTTACGAAGGAGAATACCGAAAGTTCCACACCATCGGTACCGGAATAGGACTTTCATTAACCAAAGACTTGGTAACATTGCATCACGGCAACATTACGGTAACAAGCAACGAAAAAACAGGCAACACCTTTACTGTAACATTACCAATCACACGCCAAGCTTATAAAGAAGAAGAAATAGATCAGGCTCAAACCGAAGCTAATAACTTTGAAGAAGTAATTCCAGCTGCTGATGATTATCAGCCCATTGTTCAGGCTAGTATGCCCACAATAGATAATAGCAATAGCAATAAAGCTTCACTTCTCATCGTAGAAGACAATGACGAGTTGCGCGAAACCATACACCGATTATTAAATAGCTATTACCATGTATCTGAAGCCGGCGATGGAAATACCGCATTAAAAATTCTAGAAATGGGCAATATAGACATTGTGGTATCTGATGTAATGATGCCCGGCATAGACGGTCTGGAACTATGCCGACACATCAAACAACAATTTGAAACGGCCCATATCCCTGTTATCCTATTAACAGCACGCACCAGTAACCAAGACCGTGTGGAAGGTTATGAATCGGGAGCCGACGGATATATTTGCAAACCATTGGACTTTTCTGTTCTAATAGCCAAAATAGAAAACCTTTTGAAAAACCGTAAACAAAACACGTTGGATGCACGTAAGAAACTAGTATTTGAAGCTAAAGAAATCAATTATACACCCGACGACGAACAATTCCTTAAAAAAGCCATGGAATGTGTCAACGCCCACTTGGGAGAACAAGACTTTGATTTGGGGAAATTTGTATCAGAAATGGGAATGGCACGTTCTACCCTCAACGACAAGTTAAAGCAACTAACAGGTATGACACCTTTAGCCTTCATATCCAATGTACGGCTTCAGGCTGCTTTCCGTCTGCTCGAAGAAAACAAGAAAATACGTATCAACGACCTAGCTTACAAAGTCGGCTTCAACGACCCCAAATATTTTACACTATGTTTCCGTAAGAAATTCGGCCTTTCACCTAAAGATTATCTATTGCAAAAAGATAAAGATGACAAGGAAAGGAAAGAGATACGAATGGAATAGTCTGTCATTATGATAGTAAGAAAGAGAAAATAGACCATTATTAAGCAAAAATAGCTTAACAAAATGCCAGAAAAGGATGAATAACAAAAAATTCACCCTTTTCTGGCATTTATTCATCCCCCGTTTCCCCTTATACAAGTAGTTTTGCGGTAACATTTTTTGTTTAATCTTAAAACTATTAAAGTATGAGCTGCAAAAATCTAGTCTCAGGCAAAGCTTTTACATTAATAACATTATTGCTTTGTCTATGCTTCCTTCCAACGAAGGTACATGCCGCAATTCAGCAATCATCAACCTACAAAGTAACAGGTACCGTAAAAGACGCCCTCGGTGAAAGTGTCATTGGTGCCAGTGTCATGGAAAAAGCTACTACCAACGGAACTATAACCGACATTGATGGTAACTTTAGCCTGAATGTAAACCCCAATTCTACTTTGGTAATTTCCTTTATAGGATATGCCACGCAAGAATTTACCGTTAACAAGAATAACATGCAACTTAACGTCATTCTAAAAGAAGACAGCAAAATGATTGATGAAGTAGTTGTAGTGGGTTATGGCGTACAGAAGAAAGAGAACTTGACAGGGTCAGTAGCCGCCGTTAACTTCAATGACGTAGCCAATATGCCGGTAGCCAACACCACTAATATGCTACAAGGCCGTCTTCCTGGAGTTATGCTTACAGGTAATGGTGCACAAGCTGGTAAAGACAATCCTGAAATCCGCGTACGTGGTGTCGGAACATTGGGTGATGCCAGCAAAAACAACCCCATGGTCTTAATTGATGGAGTAGAAAGTTCTATCAGCCAAATCTCAGAATTGGCCGCCGAAGATATTGAAAGCGTATCTGTTTTGAAAGATGCGGCGTCAGGTGCCATCTATGGTGTACGTGCTGCCAACGGAGTTATTCTAATTACGACCAAACGCGGTAGCGAACAAAAGCCAACCGTCAGCTACTCAGGTAGTATTGCCCTCCAACAAGCGACCGTATTGCCCGACTATGTAAATTCATACGAATGGGCTAAAATGTACAACGAATGTAATCCCGATAAAGCCTACACTCCCGAGATGCTTGAGGCATTACGCACAGGTTCAGATCCAGACCATTTTGCCAACACCGACTGGACCAAAGAAATGTTCCGTACAGCCCCCATGCACCAACATCATTTATCGGTAACGGGAGGTAGTCAGAATGTACATTACATGATTTCTACCCAATACTTCAAGCAAGAGGGTATCCTAAAGAATACAGCCAACCAGCGCTTTAATTTCCGTTCAAATGTAGATGCGCAATTAGGAATCTTAAAGGTCGGATTGAACCTTTCCGGAAGCCGTCAGGATATTGAAGAACCTACAACATCTGTTACCGGAGAAGGTTTAATGAGATACCTTACTTGGTTTACACGTCCTACCGTGCCCGTTCAATATTCCAATGGTCATTATGGATATGTTGATGGTAATCCCTCTATTGGACAATCCGTATTCAAAAACCCCATCTATGCATTGAACAATGGTTACAAAGACAATAAGAACTACCGCTTCGACGGTAAATTCTTTGGAGAGCTCGACTTATACAAGGGCTTGAAATTCCGTTCCAGTCTGGCTTACAAGTTCTATATGAATGATGTTACAACTTTCAATCCCCGAAGCCTGGCCATTTACAACGCCGAAGGTGATGAACTTGCCCCTGCCGGTACACAAAACACATTGACCGACTATCATTATGTAGAAACCAGCTATATCAACGAAAATATTCTGACCTACAATACTACTTTCGGCGAACATGAAATCGGTGTACTTTTAGGACACTCCATACAAGGTACACGCTGGGACAAGAACGAATCCAGCAAACAGGGTTTCCCCACCGACAACATCTACGAAATGGATGGTGGAACGCAAAACGACAAAGTAAGCGGCTCAGCCGAAGAAACTGCTCTGCAATCTTTCTTTGGACGCATCAACTACAACTATGGGGGCCGTTACCTTTTCGAGATGAATATTCGTCACGACGGTTCTTCACGTATGCCTAAGGCACACCGTTATGCCACATTCCCTTCATTCTCAGGTGCATGGCTCATTTCAAACGAAAGTTTCATGCAGGATATCAACTGGTTAAGTTCCTTAAAACTACGTGCTAGCTGGGGTAAACTGGGTAACCAGGAAATTGGTAACTATGCCTACACATCTACATTGTCAGCCCAAGGCAACTATTATTTTGGCAATACGAAATATATCGGTTTAAAGACCTCTAAAATAGCCAACGAAAACATCAAATGGGAAACAACTACCATTACCGACTTTGGTATCGATGCATCATTCTGGCAAAACCGTATCAATATTGTATTCGACTGGTACAACAAGACTACTTCCGACATTTTGTTACAACTTCCTATGCCGGGCATCTTCCTGGGTTCACTTGGTGCTCCTTATCAGAACTCCGGTAAGGTACGCAACCTCGGTTGGGAATTTGCAGCCAACTATTATGACCAAAAAGGAGACTGGAGCTGGCAAGCAGGAATCTCACTGGCCGGAGTGAAAAACGAAATCACCGATATGAACGGTCAGGAAAGCATTTATGGTTATAACAATTCCCTCATCAACCGTGAAGGCGAGGCTATCGGCTCTTACTATGCATGGAAAGCCATCGGCATTTATCGCACGGAAGAAGACTTAAAACGTACGAACTCCAAAGGTGAGCTCATAACTTTGAATGGACAAGCTCCTCAATTGGGTGACATCATGTATGAAAACGTCAATGATGACAATGATATCAACGATGCCGACCGCCAGGTTATCGGTAATCCGTTCCCCAAACTCCAATATTCATTCAATTTGGGATTCAGCTATAAGAATTTTGATGTAACCACATTCTGGCAGGGAATTGCCGGTTTGGACCGATTCAATTGGGATGAAACCAACATTTCCAATGGTGGTAACAAGAGCTCACGCTGGTTAGACCGCTGGTCACCCGAAAATCCCGATGGAAGCATGCCACGCATGGGAGCAGCTATCAACAACACCATGTCATCATTCTGGCTGACCAAAGGCGACTATCTCCGCCTGAAGAATGTTGAAATCGGCTATACCTTCAAAAAAGAAGCTTGGATGAACAAAATGGGTATACAAAGCCTGCGCCTATATTTGGCTGGTACCAACTTGTTGACTTTCACTTCACTGAAAGACTACGATCCTGAAAAGCAAAGTACAGATGCCCGTAACGATGTACATCCCAATACCAAGACTTACTCATTCGGTATTAATGTTAAATTCTAAAACAACTTGAACACCATGAAACTAATAAATAAATACATAAGTTTAGCACTCCTTTCCGGAGCCATGATGAGTTCTTGCTCCGATAGTTTTTTACAAAAAGACTCTCTGACCGAATCATCTTCGTCCACCCTGCAAAGCGATCCCGAAAATTCCATGATGGCATTACTGGTGGCCTGTTATGATGCCTTGCAAAGCAACCAGCTTTACAACTCCGACCAGAACACCTTCGGCCCGCTTTACATGGAATGTATCAGCGACAACGGCGGCCACTTCAACTGGAGCGGCTGGATTGAAGGTTACGATGTGGCTATGGGAATACAAAACCCAAGCAGCTGGGTGTTTAACGACTACTGGAAAGCCAACTATGAAGTAATCAGCCGATGCAACACATTGCTGTCTAATCTCGAACAGGTAGATATGGATGGTACATTAAAAGCACGTTTCATAGCCGAGGCCATCGTTTTACGCTCCCTCATCTATACAAACCTGACTATGACTTATCAGGATGTGCCTTACCTGACCCAACCGCTTACACTGGAAAATCCCAAATGCGCCAAAACCAGCAGAGCAGAGATTGTAAAGGATGTTATCAGCGACCTGAAAGCACATGTGAACGACTTGCCCGAAACCGCCGATTTAGGCCGTGTAACCCGCGGTGCCGGCTATGCTATCCTCGGCCGTCTGGCACTCTACAACGAAATGTGGGACGAAGCCATCAGTGCCTATCGTGAAGTAATGAAACTGGGATACGATCTGCACCCCAAATATAGCGAACTGTTTACCCTGGCCGGACAGACCTCACCCGAAATTATTTTCTCCATACGTTATGAAGGTCCGGGTATGAAAGAAGGAGCTTCCTACAATGCACACTGGAATACACCTGGAGAATTTATCAACGGCACCATCGACCTAGCGGACGACTACTACCTGACCGACGGTACCAAGACTACCGATACCAATTATGGTGAAATGAACAATGGAAAGCTGGATGTAAACAAGCCCAATGCCGCTCATTGGAAAAACCGCGACCCAAGACTCTATGCCACACTTTTCGTGCCCGGTATGTACTGGAACGGCAAAGGCGGTGACAAAAACTGGTATGGCGGAGCCAATGCATCGCTCTCTACCGTATATGTAATGAAATACTTCGATCCGACAGATACCAGCAACTCATGGGACAACGGACAGGACTTCTATGTTGTAAGATATGCCGAAGTATTGCTTTCGCTGGCAGAAGCACTGGTACAGAAAGGCGGTTATAACGATGCCGAAGTAAGAGGTCTTATTGACCAGATACGTCAGCGCGGGGATGTGAACATGCCTAAGGTGGAAGAAGTAGAAGGTACCAATCTGTCAAAAGAAGCCATGCTCGACATCATCAAGCATGAACGCCGCGTAGAACTCGCCTTTGAAGGCCTGCGTCTGTTCGACATATACCGTTGGAAAATGCTCGACAAAGCGGTAGCCAACATCGAGAAAGAACGTACTTCTCTGGGACTGGCTTATGAAACCCGCCAATACAACGGCGAACGCGACTACGTATGGCCGATTCCAACTCCCGAGCTCGACTCAAACGACCTGCTTGAACAGCACGAACTCTGGAAATAACTCCTTTCAGTTAGCAATAGGTAAATAACAGGATGGCCGGGCCAACCGATACGGTGCATAGCCTGTGCCATCCTTTTACCACATTATAAAAAGTACCGTACAAGAACATGAAAAGAAACAACATAAAAGCCTTGCATCGGAAATTGGCTATGCTGACAAGCGCATTGCTATGGATGTCGTGTATAGGTGGAGGAATACATCTCTCTTCGTGTACCACCGACAACGAAACTGCATACTACATCGATCCCGTTGCAGGAGACGATAACAACAGCGGGCTCACTCCCAAAAAGGCATGGAAAAGCCTGGAAAAGGTAAAAAACAGAACCTTTGCTCCAGGCGAAAAATTGCTTCTGAAACGGGGAGCCACTTACAACGGTCAACTCGAAATATGCGCCCAAGGAACCGCCACACAGCCGGTCACCGTAGGGGCCTATGGTGACAAGACATTGCCTCTGCCCTGCATTGTAGGCCATGATGTATCGCTTTATGCCGTCCGTGTATTCAATTCGGAATATCTCACCCTGCGTGATCTCGAAATCGTAAATACTGGCAAGCATCCCCTACCCATGCGGACAGGACTCAAAATAGAATGTAACGACTATGGCGTATCACGCAACATCCGTATCGATGGACTGACCATACGCGACGTCAACGGCTCACGGATAAAAGAACTGGGTGGAGGAAGCGGCATTTACATCGTGAATAGCGGCATACAGACACCCTCACGTTTCGATAGTCTTGTCATCGAAAATTGCCATATCCTGCGTTGCGAACGCAACGCCATGATATGGGCCGGATATTACGACCGACGCAACTGGTTTCCAAGCACACACACCATAGTGCGCCGCAATCTGATTGAGGAGGTACCCGGCGACGGCATCGTGCCCATCGGATGCGACAGTACCCTCATCGAATACAACGTGATGCGCAATTGTCCCGACGTACTTCCCATGACCGAGGCCGCCGCAGGGTTCTGGCCCTGGAGTTGCGACAACACTGTCATCCAGTTCAACCACGTCAGCGGGCACAAGGCCCCCTGGGACGCGCAAGCCTACGATTGCGACTACAATTGCACCAACAACCTCATCCAGTACAATTATAGCCACGACAATTATGGTGGACTGGTACTGGTGTGCGACTCGGGTAACGAACGCAATTATAGCCTGGGTAACCAACGGAGCATCGTGCGCTACAACATCAGCATCGGCGACGGTATCCGTCCCAAACCAACCCGTCAAGGTATGTTCTCGCCCGGCATACACATCGCCGGACCGGTGGAAGATACCCGCATCGAGCACAACATCATCCATGCCAATGCCAAGCCGGCCACCGACATAGACCGCAGCATGGTGGTATCGGACAAATGGGACGGCTTTGCCGACCGCACCACCTTCAGCGGCAACATCTTCTATGCCGCCGAACCGAGCCGCTTCGACCTGACCCGTTCGACGAACAATGCCTTTGAGGGTAACTGGTACCTGGGCCACTATGCCGCACTTCCCGACGACAGCGATGCCCGCACTTCATGCCCCCTGTATGAAAAGCAGATACTGGCCCAAGGCAAGGACGGATATGCCGGCCTGCAAACCCTGATGACCGAAAGCAACGTGTGCGGACAGCCCTTCTTCTTTGTGGACAAAGCCCGTATCGAAACCTTTTTTGAAAAACTAAACTAACCTTATAACACCATACACCTGTCAAAGGTACCGGCCCTGCCTTGCGGAATTCCTATATCAGCACGAATCCGACGGGTGGGGCCGGTTTGCATCTCCCCCCACGCGTGCGGTCGGTACGGCTCCCACAGGTAGACGGCAAAAGACATTCATACGTGTCATAAATAGTTGGATATGTCGTAAACAAGCTGTATCTTAGCAGTCGAGATGTATATCTCACGCCGCGAGATACATATACTGGCAGCCGAGATGTGCATACCGGCACGCGAGATAAAGCCAAAGACCAGCAGGAAGCACTTCCCTGGTACGGATAACCACCGCAAGCACCCCACAGGACACTTGCAAAAGCTACATACGATAGGACGACAAGTATAAACCATGTAAACATACCGAACACTATGGCCGAATATCAGATGCAGGAACTCACCCTGCCCAACGAAGAAGGGAAAAAGACAACCTATCCGCGCATGAAGCTATGGGGCCAGGTCGACCTAGGCTATCTGGCTTCCCGCATCAGTCATGCCAGCAGCTTTACACCCGGCGACATCATGGGACTGGTAACCGCGCTGACCGACTCCATTGCCTACGAAATGGCCCAGGGCAAATCGGTAAAGATAGACGGGCTAGGCATCTTCACACCCTCGCTAGGCTTGCGCCCGCAGGCCGAGGAACAACGCGACCTGCGGGAAAACGAAGGAAAGCCCTATACCCCCAATGCGGCCAGTCTGTGCCTGCGCAACATTAATTTCCGTGCCGATAAAGAATTCATCCAAAAGACAGCCAGCCAATGCCACCTCAGCAAATCGGAACGGAAGCCTCAACGCTCATCTACCCGCTACACACCTCAACAACGCCTGAAACTGGCACAAGACTACCTGCAAACGCATCCGCTACTCAAGGTGCGCGACTATTGCCAACTGACCGGCCTGTTGCACAATGCCGCCGCCCGTGAACTGAAACTCTGGAGCGAAACCGACGGAACAGGTATCGGATTTACCGGCCACGGAAGCCACCGTGTGTACATACGACGAAGCATGGAATGAAATATCCTGCCCCATGAAGGGCATGAAAAAAGGGGATGCCCCAACAGGAACATCCCCTTCCACTAAAATTTCATTTCCCTTTTTATACCAGGTGCGAAATCCATTCTTCACGTTCGCCCGGCAGCAGGTCGATGACGGGAATTTCGATCATGGTATAGCATCCCGGCTGCTGGCGCATGGCGGCACGTGCCACACATACCAATACCTGGGCAGTCAGTGCCGGGTTGTTGATGCGCATGTTGAACTCGAACAACTGGTTCTGGGTCTTGCCCGATACACCCTTACGGGTCAGGTTCACACCGTGTCCCATGTCGAGCAAGGCATCTACACTAGGCACCAGTTTGACGTGTGTCTCGTCGTTCACGAAGTAAGGATCGGCCTTGATGGCAGCAGCAACCTTTTCAAAGTCGTAACCTTCGTTCAGCTCGATATATACCATACGGCGGTGGATACC
>ERZ779669.427-NODE-427-length-25759-cov-2.454287_pt1 | contig 25759 bp, 26 predicted proteins | sample MGYA00511372_ERZ779669 | MGnify/ENA primary metagenome ERZ779669 (study PRJEB29588, sample SAMEA1967891) | human gut metagenome | biome: human gut; feature: human-associated habitat; material: faeces | place: Denmark | collected 2008/2010 ... | reverse complement strand
AACACTTTGAAAAATACGCTTATTTCTGCTTGGCGTGCCCAGTTGTATATGGATAAGTTTGACTTGGATCCAGAATACAAAGAAGGACGTTATAAAGAATGCAGAGAAGCACTTCACGGAATCATTAGCAATTGTAAAGGCTTTGATGATTCTGGGTTGTCTTTTATGTATCAATATGGCTGTGGATGGTGTAATGACTTAGATACTTCTGATGTGGATTTGCGTACAGATGAAGAATATTATCAAACATGTAGCAATCTAACCTCTTATAGGTCTTATCTTCAGAGATTCCCTTCAGGGAAATATGTTACACAAGCAAAATCTCGGATTGAGGAATTGCGTTTTAAGCAATGTAAGACTGTAGCAGATTATCAAAAGTTTATTAGCGATTATCCAAACAGTAAATTTATTGCCAAAGCAAAAGAAGAATTAAATAGATTCAAGAAAGAAGAAGAACGAAGAGCAAGAATCGAAAGACAGGAAAGGGCCATAAGTTCTTGTAGTACAACTGATGAGATTGTTTCTCTATATGCTAGGGAGAAAAGTAATAGTATTAATATAGATAAATGTTCATTAAGAGCTTTTGAACTTGCCAAATGCGAAGAAGACTATCGTAAGGTTTTGTCAATCTTTGGCGTTAGAACCTCTGGAGGGAAAAAAGCCAAAACAAGTTTAGATGAAATTGAAAAGAAGCGAAAAGAGGCTGCAGAAAGAAGAAGCAAAACTATAAAATGGTCTCTTATAATAGTTATTCCTTTATTAGTACTTCTTGGCGTGTATCTAATTTGGGGATTAAGCGGTTTAAGTTCTACTTGTTATGTCTTTACTTTCATTTTTGGACTTATCGCTTTTGGCGGGATTGGTTCTAAAGAAGGTGAAGGATGTGTAATTGGAATCATTTCCGGGTTAATTGCCCTTGGACTTGGTAGTTTAGGTGGTTATTTAGAAGATCTTTCCAAGGAAGATAAACAACAAAAGACAGAATACGTTTCTTCCTATACAAATGGAAGTACGAATAATTCCTCAGGAAGTGACTATCTTTCTAGTTCAACGACAGACGATACAAATGACGAGTCTTATACAGTTGATAACGATTACGAAACGTACATCAACAACCAATTAAAAACAGGTTCAAAACCTTATAAGGAATATTATCGTTCACGTACAGGTGACAATTATCTGGATTTCAAGACATCTGGAAATGACTATGTTATTATAGTTAAAGATTACGGTTCCTCTGACGTCGTGAACCATATTTATGTAAGGGCAGGAGATACAGGCCGTTTATATCTTCCAAATGGAACATTCAATATTTACTTCTATGGAGGTAAGGGATGGAATCCAGATATGGAAAATGGTAATGTCAAAGGAGGTTTCGTTTCTGGTGGAAACATTCAGAAAGATGGTCCTGTAGAATTATACAATCAATATGGAGAATACACTTTATATCCTGTGCAAAATGGCAATCTGCAACTGCAAGGAGCATCAAAAGGTGAAGCATTTTAAAAAATATATATAATGAAGATTATTAGTGATGTGATTTTTATCGCACCACTAATAATGAATAATCAAGATTTACTTTTGAAAACCATTTTCGCATGTATGGCATGTGATGGTGACATTGCACCCGAAGAAATCCAGGTGCTACGAGAGCTAATTGCAAACACTGATTTGTTCAATGAATTAGATGTTGAAGTTATATTAAAGAAATATGTAGATTCTATCAACCAAGATGGAGTATCATTTTTGAACAAATATCTGAGTGACGTTGCTGAAGATGCATTATCGAAGGAAGAACAGATGTGCTTGGTGGATTTAGCTTTTAAGACAATCGAAGCAGATAAACGAATTGAATACTCAGAAGTGAAATTCTTCAAGAAAATTCGAGTTCGGCTTTCACTCACAGATGAAGAAATTCTTGCCAAATATCCAGATAAAGAGGACTTTTTACTTCCAGATATCAATGTTGCAGACGATCCAGAATGGAATAATGTGACTTTTGCAGAAATAACTTTAAGTCTGGATAAGGATCCCCAAAGTACTGATAAGGAACAAGAAGCTGAGTAGTTTTTTCATTATATCTGTCAATTGATATATTAGTCTTCAATTTTAAAAGTGTTTTGATATTATGGGTTTTTTCGATATTTTTAGACGAAAGAAAGAGCCAGAGATGCCTGAGGCACTAGCAAAGGTTTATAAGTTGTTTTTCCCAGAAGGAAGAGAGGAACAAGTGTATCTAACTAGCCAATTAAGTCAAAAATTAGGCAATCGTTATAACGAAGATGTAGTTGCAAATAACTATATTTTTGTTTTGACATGTCTTTTTATGGATGAAGATAAAACCCTAAGCACAATTACGGGGAAGGTAAAACGTCGTATAAATAACCAGCTGACAGATTCTGACATTCGAATTATCTACAACCATGCTGTAGATAATAACAAGCAGTTGTCACAGACCATTGGCTTATTAAATGCAATGGAAATGATGTGCAACACAGGAACTGCTGAAGATGTTATGCCGGAAGGCTATGGTGAATTCGGATTAGATATAACGAATCCAGTTCCTATTCATGGCGTACCTCAAAATGAAGTGTATCTAAGAAAATTGCGCCTTTCTGACGGTTCAAAAATATCATGGAAAAGGATTGGGTCTTGTAATGCTCCAAACATTGAACACATAATCGACAGATATGAAATATGTGATCAATTTGGTAACAAGGTGTGCAATTTGTACTTATGTCCTTACAATAGAAAGACAAGTAATAAAGTACCAAAAGGATTTATTTTTGAAGGGCAGAAACCATCCGTGGCTGCTCCTTTGAATAAAAGTTTACGAGGTAAAATATTACCGTCCAAAGGTGTTTCCTATGTAACAGATGATAATGGCGAGCCATTACTTGTTTTCTATCGCTCATCGTCAAAAGTATTTGTGAATAAAAGAACTAGTAACGATTCCGTAGGATATTTTCTGAATATAAGACGACCTTTACTCCTGGATGTCACTGGCATGGACAAAATAGAAATACCTCCCATGCCTTCAGAATGTGATGGAATCATCCTAAAAGGTTATGGAATAAATAATTCTACAGGATTCATTGTTAGAGATTTCCAGTCACAAACTATGGAGATTCCTTTGGGAGATTCTAATTTGTCAAAATCTCCAGCTACATCCTCCAATGATGCATACCTGTTGTTATTTAGTGCATCTTGGTGTGGTCCTTCTAAGCGATTTGTGAAAGAGATTAATGAAGCTGGTATTAACTCTTATACATATATTGATGTTGAACAAGAGGGTACTGAAGATCTGCAAGAGAAGTATAATGTAAGGAGTATTCCTATGACTTTCCTGGTCAAGACTAATGGAGATATTATCAACAAATGGGTTGGGTATGATGACGAAGATCCAGGACAGACCCAATTCGTGAATTATATACGAACTTGTGGGTACAATATTATTCCCTATAATGGTGAGAAGTTATAATATATATTTGAAATGTTAGATACACTAAGTATAAAACAGAAAAAAGCTTTGGCTCTTGTCGGTCTGAGTATATTGGGCATTTCATACGGTGGAAGGATTAGAACAAATGAACCTGATATATATGCTTTGTTCGTGGATTTCTTCTTTGTTGATTCACAAGAAGAAATTCTTCCAATCCTTCAAGACATAGTCAGTATGAATCGGGACGAGGCTATAGAGATAGCCAAACAGCTAAGCAATCGCGAAAAGGATGAATTCCGTACGTATATGGTTGATGTTGCAGGTGGAGATAGTAGAGAAGGTTACTTGCGCTTGCTTCTTTCATGCAAAACATTGGATTCAATTCAAGTTACTTTGATTAAAACGCCCCCTAGATATAATGACTGAGACATACGATATATTCATAAGCTATTCCAACAAAGACCGTCAATTAGTCCACAAGTATGCAAAGTTCTTGGAGGATTATGGATATAAAGTGTGGTATGATGTCAAAGGTCTCTATGGTGGTGCTAAATTTGCAGGTGAAATTGCAGATGCCATTGAAGCTTCAAAACTTTTTGTATTCTTCTCCTCCGAAAATTCAAATAAATCAGAGTGGACAAAAGGAGAGATTTTCTTGGCTCAAAAATATAACAAGCAAATACTTCCTGTACGAATTGATGATTCTGAATATGAGAAGTCTGTAATGATTGTTTTATTGCCTTTACAGTATATTGTTTGTAAGAATGGTGTATATGACGAGTCATTGGCGGAATTACAGAGTGCAATCAGTAGATTCATAGGAGAGCCAGATAAGAAGAATTTGTCAAGTAAGAATAACGAGAAGCCCAAACGCCGTTGGGTTAAACAAAGTCTATGGTTCTCTGGCTTTCTATCCTTGTTTTTTGCATTTTTCATGATGGTTGTTAGTGGTGAGTACATGATAAATGTTTCTCTGTCACTATTCTCAATGACGATTACTGCTTTTCTCTGTTTTCTGGCATGTTTGTATATAGTTCGACTTGACAATTATTGGGATGAACGATCTATGACCATAAATATAATATATTTATTGGGGATGACTTTCTTCTTGTCCTATTCGATTATGGCATTTGGCTTGTGTTATATTAGTTATGAAATTTTCTCATTGAACTATCCAAGTATCATTTGTGCTGCAATTTCAATTTATGCATTGAAAAGGTTGATGAATTATAAGAAAGTGGGATATATCCTTCTATGGATTTGCGTATTTCTGTTCTCTGTCGGTAGCTATTGGTGGCTTATGCATTCTATAATTGCTCCCATTGTTATTGCAGTTGTCGGTGCCATTTGTATGTTTTTACTCACAACTATATTAAAGCAAAAACACAATGGTACTTCAATGTGGAGCAAGTTGTCTTAGCTCCATCACAAAATGAATATTACTTGATTTGATTATGATTGTTAAGTTTTCATATCTAATATTATCGGCATTATTGTTGCTATGTCTTGCTCCGATGCCTTATGGGTATTATCAATTAGTGAGGTTTGTCGCAATGGTATTATTTGCAATCTATGCATATAACTATTGGATTAAGGAGATTAAACCATTGGCGATAACCTTTGGTGCATTGGCACTGTTGTTTCAGCCTTTTATTAAGGTCGCTCTTGGCAGAGCGATGTGGAATGTCACAGATGTTGTTGTTGCACTTGGACTGATAGGGTTATACCTATATGAGAATAATAAGGCTGGCAACTAAAGGTTAGTTAAAGATAGCCCTGGTATCTATTCCCCTTTTTCATAAGTTGCGGGTTCTTTGCCTGTGAGTATGTCAACAAAAACCTTAACCCTTGCAAAATATTCGCGAACATAAGTTATAAGTGCCATTTTTGATGTTGGGTCAGCGGCATTATAGCCCTGAATGTCATGTACTTTAAGGCCAAGATGTTCTGTAAGATAAATAGCTCTTTCGTTATGGAATCTTTGTGATATAACTACAAGGCTGTGAATATTATATACCTTTACAGCCCTGACCACTGCATCAAGTGTTCTAAACCCTTTTCCGTCCAAGATGATGTCCTTGACATCAACTCCATGAGCAATGAGAGAATCTTTCATACATTCAACCTCATTAACTCCGTCAAGGCTGTTCTCATCACCGCTAATGAGAATGCGTTTTATTTTCCCTGCTTTGTAGAGTTGTTCTGTAGCATCGATGCGATACTTGAAGAAGTAATTTGTCCTTCTTCCTATCCTGGTTTGTGGAGTAGTGCCTAATAGTAAGCCATATTCTGATGGAGTGATACTGTCTATCTCATAAAATGTTTTCCCCTTGGCATTATTAACTATTATCAGATTACAGGCAATAAGAGTGCTTAGGCATACCAAGAAGATAATACCCGTTCCCCATAACACTAATCTAATATACTTTTTCATTTCTCACTAAAACTTTATTTGTTCTCATTTGTTTCATTATGCCAAGGCACACTTGTCCTCATTGCCAGAGTGATAGCTTCTCCAACTAATGCCATATTTGCTAACAAATAGTGGTTAGTGTTCCATCCACGAACGGTAGAACCGGCAATCTCTCCAGTCTTTAGTAAACTGTTTCGGAAATCAGTATCGCCAAAGTATGTGGCAGCTCCAATCGCAAATGCAGTTCCTGAAGGGCTAAGGTTGAAAATGATTGGGCCAGAATCAATGTCCATACCTAACCAACATGTGCGGTCGTAATATTCTCGAATTCCGGCAAAAGGACTACGTTGCATAAAATGCTTCTTCAGTAGTTCATACTGCTCATGCGCAAAGTCTTTATCCACGAAAGTCAGGTAATAGCAAATTAGGGCAGTGTAGGAGCCTTTTATCGGTTGAGATAGTTCCGTGCCATTGTAATCCAAGAAAGATTTCAAGATACCAGTTTCCTTGTCCGTCCATTCCTTCTTTGCCTTATCCAGCCATTCTTTAACAGTGGACTGGTATCGGTCATCACATTGCCACTTAAAATTACTCAAAGCGACTAACGTCACCAACATATCTGGAACATATACAGCTTCATTCGGATAGGTTAGCAGGTTCAAGGTAGGGCTTTCTTTCATTCTCCAATTCAATGTACTACATAGCCTATAATAGAGATCATCATATTTGTCATCTCCTCCAGCAGTTTTATAACTACTAATCATCCAGGCAAGAATGCTCAAATACGACATGTGACTCTTTTCGCTATCCCAGCTTTCTAATGGGTCTTCGTCCCATCTTGCAGCATCATATTCCCGTACTTCTGGTGACATCACTATTTCTATAAGTTTGTCAATCTGCTCAACAGACTTTTCTTTTTCGTCAGGATATAGAATACTGATATTCGCTAATGCTGCTGATAGCATGGAACAGGAATACATTGCCCATTCACCCTGAAACTGAGAGCCAATTCCTCCCGGCATTTCGTTGAGCACTCCCTCTGGTGATACCAAAAGTTTATTCGTAAGATAATTTCTCCTACGTAATATCTCGGTCTTTTCCCCCTCAAACGTTCCGTGTCCCATGGTTGATATGGTCACCCATAGCCATTTCAGAACAACAAAGGCTACTATGACAGCAATTGTTTTCAGTATCATCCTATATGGTTTCTTTAGTCGTCTTGCCATAATTATATTAATCAAACTTTGGATACCAATCTAAATTCTCACAGTGTTTAGTCCAGATTATATCGAATCCTGGGTAATCCAGAAGAGCTTTGTCGGAGCAATCTTTAGGCAAGGCACATTTCATGACTTCTCCGCTTATCATTCCAAGGTCTTGATTCTGGTTCTTTAGTTGGTATAGTTTCGTTCGAAGCATTTGATTGGTACCTATGTCATATACTTTCTTTATGTCATCAGTTAATAACAATGAAGTCTTCTTTCTACATTCCAACAATTCATTCCAGTATTTTGTTCCTTACGAAGAGATTCCTGATATTTTGTTTTCTGTTCTATATATTCGTCTTTACCAACAGCCATTATGTAGGCAGAGTAAGCATCTGCTATCATTTTCGGACTGAATATCGTCTTACTGTAGGGAATGTTTTTCCCATGGACATGAAGGTACAGGTAGTGTTGTGGCACACCTCGAATTTGTGTTCCCTGAGAGAGGACTGCACTAACATACATGGGGGTAGAACTACCATGATCTTCACATATTGACACCTCATGAACCGCTTTCTGGTATTTTTCCCATGCATCCTTCTCTTTTAGGAACTCTTTCCGATATTGAGGAAAGGCTTCCAATAACTTTTGGAATTCGTTCTCAACAGAATCTTCGTTTGCAACATACTCGTTGTAACAAGCCTCGTTTATCTCAGCCTGAGTCTGAAATGGTTCGATCGTATCATTGCTTGTTTGATGTGATTCTGCCATGATAGAGTCGCAAGCGGCGTTGTCAGCGATGGTCTTATTAGACTTAAATTGATTGCATGATGTCAATGCCATCAAGATAACCGCATAGATAAATTTCTTCATATTGCTTCCTTAATTTAAGTTGATAATGGCATAAATTAGTTCGATGTAAACAAGAATGGGTATTACTACACAGATAATAACTGAACTGATAACATAGTTCCAGCCAATCTTCTTGAACCATAATAGGAAATCTACAGATATTCTGAAAGCCCAGTCACATCGGTTCCTGAATTTCATTTTGTCTTTCCAGATAAAAACGATCCATGCTGATGTAAGCAGGGGTGTTAGAAACGGCATTTTTGTAATGTAGTCAAGCATTAACGTCCATGACAATGGGATGACAAGATAATATACAATGATATTAACTTCGTTATATGTTGCTCCTGTCATCCTTGCAATTAGATGTTCTATTCCTGCTACTATCGCAAAGATTGGTAGTGCTATTGCCATTACAATCTTCCCAAACAGAGAGCGTGAATCCCAATATGCTCTTAGTTTACTCATCTTTAGATAATTGTTCTATTATTTCAGTCGCATTCTTCATATACTTTTCTTGTACAGGATGGTCTTCCAGCCCTTTTTCCATTGATTTCTTTAATACACTGTCATTTTCCAACGGATTATCTACTCTTTTGAGCTTGATTGTACCTATAATCAAGTCACCAAGTTCTTGTGCCTCTTCCCAATCCTGGACATAGAAGTTCTCATTGAAGTAAATGACTATGTGAGAATCCTGGAGATAGGTGACAAATTGTTTCTGAATAATGGTGTCATTATCCACGTAATTGGCAAAGTATAGGATACTCGTAGGATAGCCTCCGACCTCTACACTATCTATTTCATGTATAAGTTCCATATCATCGCCACTAATAGCCCTTGCGGTCTTGGCCATTTCTTTTGCTTCGTCAATGTCCTTCCATTTGAAGGGCATGAAAGTTTTGACGAAGTGGAACCATACAACACTGCCATTAGGGTCGAATATCTCTATCACATTCTGTAAGGAGTCCAATCCTTTCCATCCTGATGAATCGCACACCCAACCTTTGGGGAGGTTGATGGAAAACAGTTCGTTCTCATAAGCCACGGGGAAAGGGTCGTCTTTTATTGAACGACTTGGTATTGGCTTACTGCAAGACACCATTCCGGCTATTGTTATCCCAAGTAACACTATTCCTAAAGCTCTCATGACGTTTGCACTTTGAAAACTTGACAATTATTGACCTCTAATCTTTCTTTTATGCCGGTGACAATACGTTTGAGGAATTCATCTTCAACTGTAATGGAGTCAAGGATGCTTTTAGCTGTGTCTATTTCGCCAATTTCCCGGTAGAACTCAGCTTTCATAACACTGTCTGTGATCAGATTGTTTATCAACCACAGGCCGTTTTCATGGAAAAGGGTCTTGTCTTCTTCGCTGATGACTTTCTTTTCATCTGTCCTATAGTAATAGTCATTATACGCGTGATGAAGCATCATGCGCACATTGATTTCCTCTTTCTCGTTCAAGAAACCCTCCTCTGATAATTGTGTGAATGCTTCTTTCATTTCAGGGTAGGTTAGGAGGCCTTTCTCAAATGAATAGCCATCCTTGGCATACTTCACCTCTTGTCTTCCCGTAATGTAGTATTTTCCACAATGGGGACATTTCTGGACATACGAGATTTCTGGCAGCATGGGAGCAATTTGTTTGTTATCTGACCACAACTCAGCTCCAAAGGTATTGCCTGAGATGAGTGACATGATTTGTTTCTCAGTGCCACAGAATGGGCAGATGAGAATTCGCGGATTACCTGGCATCATAATTGTACTCTTTTTAATTGTTTATAATTGAACTAAACTGTGCAATAGTCTTATTGTGTTATCTTAATCACATTTTTTGCATTATCAATCTCGATTTTCCCAAGTCGTGCCAAGACGCTTTGGCCAAGGAGTAGGGGAGCCTTTTGGTTTCTTACAACAGAAGCGCGGATATTATTCAGATCCAAACCGCCAAAATTGACATTCTTGATGTTGATGACTGTTCCTACATTGACATCGCCATTCGCATCCATATACCTTTGGTTGCCGATGACATCGTTCTTTGATAAATAGCCGTTTTTCATCATGAAAGTGGCTTCCACCATTGAAAGCGTCACATCGCTTGCCCCTGTGTCAAATACAAAGTGCAGTGGAAGACCGTTTATGTGGCATTTCACCTTGCAGATACCGTCTTCCTTGGTAAAAGGGATCTCTGTAATAATCAGTTCTTTATTTGTGACATGATTGCTTTGTTCCCTGTAGGTTGATACTTTCGCAGACTTATACTTTGAGACAAGTGCCTTGAATTCTTTTGTATCACGTAGGAAGTCCATGTCAAAATCCCGTTCGACATGAGCAAACCGGTTGTACCCAAGTTCAAACGATTTCTCCAGACAACGTAAAGCGTTTGTCTTATCCTGCATTCGTGAGTAGAGACAAGCAGCATCATAGTAACTTCCGGCATCTGTTGAATCTCTTGCTATGATGCTATCGATAGCTGCTATTGCCTTGTCATAATCACCCATCCCTTGGTAGGCGTAATGAATACATTCGTATTTTTCAGGAGAGTTCTCTATTTCAATTACTTTTGTAAAATCAGCTTCAGCTAATTCTTTCTTGCCTTGTTTCATATAGACGTCTCCTCTGCTTACGTATGCATAAGAATATTCAGGGTCTAAGACTATAGACATTGAAAGGTCTTCTATTGCTCCTTCCATATCTCCAGCCAGTTCCTTAAACCATCCCCGTCGATAGTAGCCGAAACCATATTCAGGCTGTGCTTCCAGTACATTGTCCCATTCGGCAATTGCAGATTTCACATCGCCCATCTCGTAATATATGTTGGCTTTTCGTGCTTTATATGAGAGGTCTGTGCTGTCCAGGTTTAGAGCCTGATTGATACTATTAAGAGCATCCTCATAGTCACCAAGTTCATAATGGCATTCAGAAATCCTTTGGTGTATAACTGGCGAAACGTCTTTACTGTTCGCTGTTTCATAGTACTCTATGGCTTTCGTATATTGTTTGCTCTGTTCGTACATCGTTCCTATGATATACGGCCATGTGGCTTCATTCGGCGACTTTGCCGATTGAACTTTGATTTTGGAAACCAACATTGTAAATGCCGGCTCTTTAAGCGTGTTTGCCAGATAGAGCGCATTCCTGTCCCAATCAAGGCTTAGTGCCTTCACAATATCATCCGTAGCTTCTGCCCATTTTTCTTTGCCAATATATGATTCAGCCCTGAAGGAATAGCCAGATGAGTAGTCGTTTGCCAGTTTGGTTACATAGTCAAATTGTTTAATGGCATCGTCCCATCTTTTCTGAGCATTTGCATTACGTCCCATACCCATGTAGCCCATTGTCTCACCTGGCTTTAATTCTATCATCTTTTGATAGTCTGCATCGGCAAGATCATATCGTTCCTGTTCATAATAAATCTGAGCACGTTTTTCGTATAAGCTGTTCTCGTCTGGCTTTATCTTGATAGCTGTGGTAAGGTCAGCTATGGCCTTAACGGTATCTTCGAGATTCAGATATACATCTGCTCGTGTAGAGTAAGCAAAGATGACATATTCAGCATCCTTCTTGGGAAGTAACTTGATTGCCATATCAGCAGCAGTCAAAGCTCGTCCATATTCTTCTCCGTGCGCTCTTAACATGGCAATCCATGAATAAGAATACCCGTTCTTAGGATTCTCCTGTATATCTTTGTTGAAGAATTCAAGAGCTTCCTCCGTCTTCTCATTTTGAACCGATTCGACACCTCTCATGTAGTTGTATGATATCGGTCGGTTGTTCTTCTTATCTTGCGCATTTGCGCTTAGAGCCACCGATAACAGTAGCAAGGCCATTAGTTTCTTCATGTGAGATTCCTTTTTTATTTGTGAATACTAAGATTTTGTAGTTGTTGACTAATACATTTTTAGTCCGAGAACGTCCCAGAAGTCAGAAGGCAAAGCTACATTTTCCAATGGAACGCATTCTTTGAATAGAGGGGCTATCTGACTGACAGAATAACCAGCGACTCCACAACCAACTCTCGTCACCAGAAAACGTAATTCAGGATGTTCAGCTGCAAATGATGTGAATCTTCTGATGGCCTCACTCATTTCTGCAATGCCCTCCATTGTCGGGATAGCGTAACTTTTCCCTTGTAATCCTTCACCTTGTCCCCAAATGGCTCCGAATTTGCGCATTGCATAGGCAGCAGCTCCTCCTCCGTGGTAGCCGCTTGCGTTGCTGCCAAATACGAATATCTCATTTTCTTCAAGATGGTCAATACGATCACTTGATACTCTTGGCCCATAATACTCCTTTGCATATTGACGCTTTCTTTCAAGTATTTCCTCTCTTGACATTTCCCTTTCTTCCTCGTACATCCTGTTCATTTTTTCATAGTAAGCACGTCTGGATGACCGTTCACGTCCCCAAGTACTGCCAGCTCCAAGATCGTTGTGGCTGAATTCGACGACATTTTCAATGGAAAGCAAATCTGTCACTTCTTTCACGTTATGTGCTGAACCCATATATGCAAAAGACCAGCCTTCTGACTTCAGTTGTTCTATCAGCCGACGTAATCCGGCTGCATCCCATTCTCTGGATGCGTTTTCCAAACCGTCCGTTAAAACCGTAACAACAGCTGTTGCGTCTTTGTCATCTTTTATTCGGTCGTGAAGGTGTGTCAATGACTGTCCCATAGCATCGTATAACGGAGTACATCCATTGGGCATGTAGTCCTTGAAGTCTTTCACTTCGGAGATTGGCTGGTTGTCAATCATTGTGCGTACATCAGGTCTATTTGAGCCTGAGTCAAAAGTGACAAGAGTCAATGTGTGCTCCTGTGTTGTCTCAAACTCTTCCTGGGCACTACGAATTGTACTTATTGTTTCATTGATACCTGAAAGTGTGGCTTCTCGGAGGTGACTCATAGAACCACTCTCATCAACTATAATCAAATTATAGATTTTTGCTTTACCGTTGTTCATATTGGCATCTTTTGTATTTTGCGTATTTTCACTATGTTCTGTTTCTTCCTCTTTGGTAGGCTGGGGGGATTCAGTAGTGGCCTGTGGCGTTTCACTATTCTCCTCTGTGACCGTTTTGTGGTTGCTATCCTTGTTGAACAGCTTCCAGAATTTATTTATCTTCTTCATGTCTTTTGGTTTTTATTTGTTTCCAAACTTGTTCTCGAACTCTGATATAATGCTTTGAAACTCCTCTGGGAGATAGTTCATGGCAGAATTTCTCAAATCAGCAGTAACCCCAAAGTATGCTTCAGCAATGCTTCCTGTTATGCAACCGATAGTATCGCTATCACCTCCTATGGAAATTGCATTTCTTATTGAATCCTCAAAGTCTTCTCCATCGAGAAATGCAACAATGGCTTGTGGAACGCTGTCTTGACATGTTCCTCCCCATGTGTAGGTCGGCCTTATTTGTTCACATGTAAACTGAAGGTCGTATTCAAAGCGTTTTTCTATCTCTGAACGTATCTCGTTTTTGTCGCATCCATGCCTTGCCATCATTATGGCTAATGCAGTGGCCTGTGCGCCTTTAATTCCTTCAGGATGGTTATGCGTACATTCCGCGCTCTCCTTTGCTTTGGCAAGAATTTCTTCAATGGTGTCGAACGCCCATCCGACAGGCCCTACTCGCATGGCTGACCCGTTTCCGCAACTATTGTACGGTCTATAATCCTGTTGCCTGATGGAGCGGACGAGCCAAAGTTTGAATTCCCCTCCATATCCACCCATCGGCCATGGGTATTTCTCTCCATACTTACTATAATAATGTGCAACCTCGCCACCATGAAGAAGCCAGTCCGCTGTTGCAAAAGTCAGAATGCTGTCGTCTGTATAACTTCCATTTGGGTTGAAGAACTCAAATTGTTTTGTTTTGATGTTGTTGGGAGTGAACTCATATACACTTCCAACTATATCTCCAATAATGCTGCCAATCATATTTGTCCGTATTTAAGTTGTTAATCAATGTTCCAATAGGCATCTGGGTCGCCATCGAAAGCATCGTCAATTACATCGTCGCTATACCCAGCAACATCCTGTGCATAGGTTCCTGCGTACTTTCCATAATGTGTTCCATATTCCTCTTCGTAGGAATCATCCTGGAGCACTTCATAATCTTCATACTCGTCCATAATGAATTTGTTTTTAAAGTTTATCCTAACATTTTTTAAAGTAATAGCCTGTAAGAAGCGGTTACAGCATTATATCCGAAACCGTTTACATATTCTGTTCCTGCCAGCATCCTTACGTGTTCACCATTGATCTTATAGAACCTTTCTCCTTCGATGATTTTGACGTAAAGTGTTTGCGATACAATGGAGTTGTCACATATCCGCTGTACGGAAACGTCTGCAATATTGTGCCATTCGGGGATGGCCTTTTCGTTATTCTCATTCATATCTTCTTTATTTAGTTGATACTATATTATTTATTTTTCATTGTGTATTATTGACGCTTTGGAAAATTGGGACCATTAAAACCTCCCAGTTTGGGAGGCTAATGTTGTTCAAGACGATTAGAATTCCAGTCTCATCCCAATTTTTTTGGCTTCCTTATATGCTTCTTCGTCAAAGGTGTATAACTTTGGAGAGCGATATGGATTACCTGTGACTTTCTTTCCCGTTTCTTTGATATAACCGAGCTTCAGCATCTTTTTGGGGAAATTCCTTCTGTCTCGAATTGTATTGTCTTCTTCTGGTGGATTAAGAATAGCAATATATATGTTCTGCAACTGAGGCATCGTGAATTCCTTGTCAAGGAGATTGAATCCGATGGGTTCAAAGTGTATTCTTTCGCGCAGTCTTTCTATTGCATCTTGTATTATCTGGGCATGATCAAATGCAAGCTTCAGTTCAGATAATTCATTAACGGAAAACCACTTGGCTTCAGCAGCATCATCACCGCCTTTGATTACGTACTTATCTCTTTTAACCAGTGCATAATATGCTACAGTTACCACAAACTCGCGTGGGTCTCTTCCTCGTGCCGAATACGTTTTAAGTTGTTCAATGAACTCAGGCTTTATGCCTTTGTCATTATTAAAGAGCTTCATTGATGATTCCTCAAATAGTTCCCGATGAACACACTCATCGGTTGGTTCGTCTTTCTGAATGAAGCCGCCAGGTAATGCCCAATAGCCCTCGAAGGCTGGAACTTCACCTGGTTTTGCTTTGCCTCGTTTGATTAAGAGAACTTGCAAAGAACCATCTTCTTTGTCGAAACCGAAAACTACAGCGTCGGTTGTCAATGCCGGATGCCAGTACTTGGACTCCCATTTGCCTGTTTTTTCATTATATTCCATACGCTTAATGCTTCTTTGTGTATTATTTACGCTGCAAATTTACAAAACATTTTTATTCCTATCAAACATATTGCGTAAAAATTACACATTAGTCCAAAATTTCAGGAGAATTAACATTTAGGATGTATTGCAGAGGAATAAAACCTTTGATTAAAACCTCTGCTTGTCTTTGCCAATAGTCATCATCATCAGGTCTCGAAAGAACTTTCTTGGTCGCTTGAATATTGACCCTTCTAAGATCTTCAATCTCTCCTCCGCAATTAAGGTTGGGCTGGGTAGCCTCAATATCAGTATATAGCGTGTCATCAAAGAGAGCGACTACTGGGTCTATTTTTAGTAATACAAGTTCAGCTCCTTCTGCTTGTCTTTCTTTAATTTTAGGTAATCGGGAGCAGAAACTTGTTCTTACATAGTCTTCGAGATTCATTTTTGCGTCAATATCTCGTGTCAATGCCATGTCTTCCCTTACTGGCATGGTAATACCTTCGTCGAGACATCGTTTGAATGATAGAAGTCCCCCATATTTAATAATGGACTCTATCCGGTCTTTTTCAGTGAAATGATATAAATATTTTATTCCATTAGATATTAAATAACTTCTTATGTCTTCTTTATCAGGCTTGTAAGAAGGAGAGAAGTGGTCTTTCTTCAAATAGGAGATAGGCTCATTGTTTTGTATGGCTAAGTTTTTTTCTTTTTTGAAGTACTGACGCAGGAATAAAACCAACTCGGAAATTTCTTTCTGAGTTAGACTGTATTTTCCATCTTTATACTTTCTGTGTATGGCCATAGCCAGTTCATCATTCAATAGAAAGCCTTCTTCTGCGGCCGTTTCAGGGGTACAAGACTTAAAGATACCTGTTGTGTGAAATAACCTAATTGCGTCCCTTTTATAAATAGATTCGTTGCCAACAATTTTATGCACATAGGCCATGTAATGTGCTGAGAACAAATCGGCAAGACTCATCTTGTTAATGTCTGCATCATTTATGTTTGAAGCCAACTGTTCACCATAATTTTCCATCAAGGATGCCCTTAGCCTGTATGCGCGTAGTTTGTGCTGGATGTTTATAGGTAAATGGGTGTCATCGTACTTCTCATTTTTGTTTGTTTCCTTGTCTGTCCAATATATCGTTCTGGAAAGAAGCAGATAAATTGTTTCCAAGAATACTATTTGAAGTTTGGCGTTATTCTCGTTCAATTGATTCACTCCTTTTTGTCCTAATGCATCCAGAATATAGTGTAGAATATTTACGCATCCGAAAACAGCCTCTTTGTTGTGCCAATAGATGTTGGGCGATGAGAAGATGTGATTAAACTCTTGATGAGCGAAACGTAAAGCGACATTAACTTTGTTTGCCCTGAAGAATTTCTGAAATATCTCGCTTGCAATATATGGATGAAAAATTCTTAGGTATTTATTTGCAAAGTCAATACATCTTGTATCTTCCACATCTGTCAGGTAGAAAGAATTTGCGGCCTCTGTTAAAAAGTCATCCAACAACCTGCGGTCATTTATTTGATGGCTGTGGTTCACATAATGGATTGCTTCTTTATGGTCGTCCATTATGCGGTAGAACCTTTCCTTTATTGTTTCAAGCAAAAAGTCTATCTCGGCATTATTCAAACCGGTAGCATTTAGTTGCAACTGAAAGATGACAATCAAATCATATAGATTTTCTTTGTCGAGATGATTTAAAAGATATTTTGACAGACCAGGAACCTTGGGGATAAAATGGTCAAGATAATCAACCTCTTCAACTGTCATGTTGTTTGTCCACCTTGGTTTGGGGCTCCAAGTTAATATATGATATAGATCGAACTCTTTCTGTTTGGTATTATCGTCTTCATATTCTTTTCTGAATATGTCATATCTGTTTTTTATTAGTTCCAGGTTCATCCTTATGCCAAGGGTTGACTTTCCTTCGGTTTCAACTAACATTTTGTAGTTAAGAATGTGATATGTCAACTCACGATCATTGTGGTCTGTTAGGTATTGTAACAAACCTGGAACTTTACAAATGATACGATACAGTTTTGTATACTGCTCTTCATTCAGACAATATGCCCACAGAAAGTTCTCCATTCAAGTCTGTCAAGGTAATGGGTGGTAATTCATACTCATGTATCTTCCCACAAGGAGCTGCTGGAACACCTGTTTTGTAATGGTGTAGTCCATATGTTCGAGAGGTTCAATGATAACGTCGCTCATTTTAGCGATGGCATCGACCTCAGATTCTCCTGTCAATCTGAATGCGATGAAATAGAGTACGCTCATGTCGTTTAACAATTCGAAGATGTAGGAGAATTCAAGTTCCTCCTTATATTTCTTGTCGGTTTCCGCTTGGGTGGCCAATTTCTCATATCGAGCAGTGCTGAGAGACCCAACTTGTTCGTATGGGTTGTCTGCCATCCATCCTTCCAGATAGGGCATAACTTCTCTAAGAGCTGTTTCCCCATAGAATTGAATCACATATTGTGCAGCTTCTTGAAAGTCATCAAATTCCGGCATTTCGTCATTTGCATATGCTTGATAGACAAAGCGTGTGCTGTATGCGCGATACATCATGTTAAGCACAATCTTATGTGGGTAAACCTGGGATGGGTATTTGTTTCTCCAGTTACCTAAGTTTTTCAGTGCCTCATTGAGAGCTGGTCTTAATTCTATCATGTTTTTTGCTTGTAAAGTTAATTATTCTTTTGTTTGCTTCCAAGGATTTCCTAATCTTCTTCCATTGTTGTTGAAAATGAAATCAGAGCACCCTTTATCCGGCTGTTTACAACATTAAATTTCTCCTATTTATATAACGTAAAAATCAGCCAAATATTGCCCCCAACAAGCCGAATATGGCGGCAAGCAGGAGAATGTTCAAAATATACCCAGCAATACTGTATAGGCATCCCTTTGCTTCGTCTTTCACGCTTGACTTAGAATCATTACTGCTGTCATCGCTTTGCCCATACCCCAATTCTTTCAAGTTTTCTTCTAATCCCTTATATACCATTCCGGCAGGAGAAATAAGAGTGTTTTCTGTGTACTTTATGCTATGATACGTGGACACCTCTGGCAAGTAGTTCATCCATAAGGCGGTTATAACCTTGAACACACGAATTATAGCCTCGTTCTGTGATTGGGTCATTTGCTGGTCATCAGAAGCAGTCCTTTTCTGAAGATCAGCGATTTCTTTTGACTTGTTGATGATCCAATCACCAAACTCAAAATAGTTCATGTTGCGGCAGAATGGTTGTGATGCGAATTTGTTCATCTTACTTTCTACGGCCATGAGCTGGAAAAAGCCTATCCAACCAGGAACATAAAAAGAGTGATGGAATCCGACAACTGGTGTCTTTTGGGAAAGCTCGTTTATGGCAATGATAATGTCATTGAGCTTATCTTTCATTTCCCTCTCAGGGAACATGTCTAAGATGTTGTTGACGTTGTTCATATTTATAATAATTTGGTGTGGTTTCTTGGAAAGTGTGCAGCCTTGCGGACAAGGCCGCACACGACAAATAAACAATATTAATGGATGAAGTATAACTTCAGGCCATCCTACTTATAGCATATCTTGCAGGGGCGACGTCCCATTTCTTTCGCTTTCGATAGTGTGACAGTTATTACATGTCCTTCCTCAACACATCTTTTAAGTGCCCTGCAAGATTTCTTCATGTGATACGCATAGGCACTATTGCCTTTGCTGATATACACGTTCTCACTGTTGCTACTCGAAACATGAGGTGTCAAGTATAGCAATGCTGCGAGCAAAATGGTTTTCATACGACACGGGCTTTTTGCAATGTCACTCTGTTAAATGCATTGGCGAACTGTACGATTCTTACTTTCTGAGCACCTTTTATAGCAGCCTCATAGTCACATTCACTGTCAACCATTTTGCTTACCACGACGAATAGTTCAAGGCTCATAAGGAGAACGAAGAATACTACGTAAAACGCACCGGCCACCTTTCTTGTCGTGATGATTTCCCACATTGTCTCCAATTCTTCCAGGAAACCAACGCTTTCCTTACATTCACGTCTAACGTCCTCTTCTACGTTCTGCTTCTTCTCCGTCCACTTTTGCTCTTGTTCACGCAACTTGTCAACTGTTTTGCTGTTGGACTCCAGAAGTGCCTGTTTGGGGTTCGCCACCTGATTGGTTGTTACCGAAGGATTGTTTACGGTCTTTATTTGTCCGTCAGGCATTACCAACTTAGATGTACTGTTGGTGACTGATTTCTGGATTACGAATGGATTGGCATTGATGTCCGCTTGTAAGGCGGCGTTTATGCGGTCTATTGAATCTATTTCAAGGTGCAAGGCAGCCAGCTTTTCATCAATGATGCGTACTCTTTGATTGGTCAGGTCAGCTACTTGTACTTCGATGGTATTTGCCATCTGCTTGTCGATGTCCTTGCCAAACATCGTCTGGTCGAATATGGTCGATCCGACGATGGCCATGATGAAAGCAATGACTGCTCTGAAAGCCAGCATTGAAAATGTCTTTTCGCTTGTTAATATGATTTGACGCTCAATCATGATGACTATCGTGATGAAGAACAGTGACACAAATCCACAGGCCCAAGTGGGTAGCCCGATGTACCTTTGGGCAAAACAGAATCCTGTAACTCCCCAGATGAGGATGAGAATCAGCAATGCAGAAGTGTATTTGCTTAACTTGCATTTGCTGGCTTCTGAACATTGTGACAGTACGCTTGAACTCCATCCTGTCAACTTGCAACCGAATTTAATCCACCAGTTCATAATATCATATTTTATTGGTTTGACTTTATTGATTCCTCACACTGTTATGCCGTTGCTCTTTGCTGTGAAAGAGGCTGAGCGATATTTGTTTGCGGCATTGCTTTTCTTTGAGGCGATGTCATGGCGATGGTAGCGACACCTCTAAGGAAGCCACAGTTGTATGACTGAAGAGGTACTGAAGCCTGGTCATCAGCCTTGAACTCTCTTTCAAGCTGTTCCAATTCCTGCTTGTGGGTGGTAATGATAGCCATTTGATTCTCCAGTTCTGTAACAGTTGAGATCAAGCCGGCAGCATTGCAGGTGTCCATACGTGTTTCAATGTCCCTCTTCATCACATCGTAATTCAGATTGATTTCGCGGAATACCATCAGGATCTTGTTCTTGATGATGTTCATGTTCATGTCTCTGAAGGCTAAGTCGCTCTTGACCATGGAATCATTGAATCCTTTCTCTTCATAGTTCTTGTGGAGATATCCATAAATGATATCAATTGGCCAACCTGTAGCATAGGAAACAGTCAGCGGCTTGTTTTCAGGTGATTCAGGCTCAGGAGTCGTCATCACACTGTTGACCTCTTCTTCCGATTGGTCAGCTGGGTTCAAAACTGGCAGCATCGAGATGGCTGCGTTTTCACTCTCATTCTTTCTGTTCAAAAAACTAAAAAGTCTCATAATTGAATATTGTTTATTTGTTAATACTTTCATTACACTCAATGTGTGATTCTGACGCAAAGATAGGGCTTTATTTTTAACCGCCAAAATTATTTGCGTAAAAAATACACAATGAATAAAAGATTTAACGTCTCTTAACAGAAAAGGTGCCAAAAATGCCTTATTTGGAATGAAATAGGAGGGTGGAAGATTTGAAAGTTGAGGTTCTATTTTATAGGAATAAAATGGTGCCCACAACGGATGTAAAAAGGGATATTAATAAAGTACGTGCATGTGCGCGAAAAAAAATAAAAAGGTGCTTACGATAAGCACCTTTTTGTAGGTAGGGAAGTAATCCGAAAGCTTTATATACGCATTATTTCAATCTTTTGTTGCTGCAAAAGCCGAGGTAAAATTCGTTGGCTGTTTGCTCGTTATTTTGAGGGCGACTGAGCCTTCAGAGCCTCGATGTAATCGGTCTTTGCTTGTATCAAGTCATCCTTGGCTTTCAGTGCTTCGTCTTTAGCCTTTAGGGTCTCTTTCAGGCTTTCGACCTCTTTGCGAAGAAAGTCATTCTCGATAAGGAGGTTGTTGCTGAGAGAGACATTGCCAATGTAGTTGTTGTTACCATTGACATTGTTCGTTGCGAATGAATTGCCCAGCCTGAAATAATCCAGCGGCATATGAAAGAAGTCGGCCAAAGTTTCAAGTTTGGAGAGGCTGATGTCCTTCGTGCGCCTGAAATAATTCATGGTCTGCTTGCTGTTTTTGAAAAGAAGAGAGCAGAGGTTCTGCTGTTGCTCTTTTGAGAGGCTTGCGTAGAGATTATCTACCAGATCAATGTTAAGCATAAATGACAAATCTTATATTTAATATGTTAATATGTTCTAATATCCTCAATAAATTGAGCGTATTATTTTTCTATTTCAATATTTTGAGCTAAATTTGCGTACAAAATTACGCATAATTCTTGAATTAACAAAGTAGATTGGAAGATTTAACACAATATAATGAGCAAATGACGCAAAAGGATATTGCTGCATATTATGAGCAGTTGACACGCGGTGAGAAAGGTCGTTTTACGGCATTCATCAGTTTACGTCTTGGTGGTTCGCCACATTCTTGGCAGCACAGACTGTTGTGTGTTGCCAGAAATACCGCTATTCGCCCTTTGTCCCCCGTTATTATCAGGGAGTTGGGTAGTATCATCAAGACTAACTGCTGGAGAGCGGAGTTTGCCGAATGATTCGGCTTCTTCTCAATGAAATTTGATATGATAAAAGAAAAATACATAGATACCATCAAGTCAAGGGTTGACATCAGCCAGCTTGTGATGGACTTATGTCCAGGCACTTCACTACTGAATGCCGGAAAGAATCGCAAGAAATGCTGTTGCGTCTTTCATAGCGAGAAGACACCTTCTTTGATGTTAGATCTCTCGCTGAACATGTTTAAGTGTTTCGGCTGCGGCAAGGGTGGTGACATCATTAGCTTTGTGCAGGAGCTGAAAGGCTTTGACTTCGTGGAAGCCGTAAAGTTCTTGTTGAAAACATATTGCCCCGATGTTGATACCAGTGACCTTTATTCCAAACAGACAGATGAAGAGATAGAAGCCGAGCAGCATAGGGAGAGTCTGTTTATCTGTAATAAGTTCGCCTATGACTTCTTCAGGCAACAATATGAGGCAGATTGCGAAGAGTCGGCCCGATGTCGCTTGTATGCAGAAGACCGCTGGGAACGGGAGTTCTGTAAGACGCTAGGGGTGGGCTATGCGCCTTTAAAAGGAAACCAGTTCCTTGCTTTTGCCAAGAAACAAGGGCTGAAAACAGAATTGTTGTTAGAGCTTGGCTTGATAGCACAGGAAGAAGACCATCCAGACCATTATTATGACTTTTACCGTGGTCGACTGATGATACCACAACGTGACCGATATGGTCGTATCGTGACGTTTACGGCCAGGTCACTTAATCCTCAGGCTACAAACAAATACCTCAATGGCAAGGACAGTCCCATCTACAAAAAATCGCTGAGTATCTTTGGCATAGATGTTGCCTTGAAAGCGGCCCGGCAGTCAGGTAAGGTCTATCTCGTCGAAGGAGCGCCCGATGTGATGCGACTGCAATCATTGGGCATTCCCAATGCCGTTGCCTCCTTGGGCGGTGCATGGTCAAAAGAACAGTTGAACACCTTCAGTAGGTTCGGCTGTTCGTTGTGTTTTATCCCTGATGCCGATGTACCGAAAGAAGGGGAACGGTTCGGAAAGGGCGAACAGTTCGTCTTCAAGAATGGGCGACTTGCCACAGAGCTTGGCTTTCAGGTGTCCGTGAGGGAAATCCCTACGGATGGGAAGGTCAAGCAGGATGCCGACTCCTATATCGCCAGCATGGACCAATGGGAAACCCTGACGGAAAAAGACTTTATCCTTTGGTATGCTGATAAGCACTATGACTTGGATGGCACCAACGATGACCAGCTGAAGACCATCAGTGAAGTCTGTGACCTGTTGGTATATGTCCAGAGCGATGTCATGCAAGCCTCCTTGCTTGGTGACCTGAAAGGCAAGTTCAGAAAGGCCGCTGTCTGGAAGACTGCCCTTGCCGACGCTGCAAGGCGGCTTCAAGAGCAGAAACATCGTCAGGCTATGCAGAAGAATGACGAGCTGGAGGGCTACCGTTTCTATCGTCGTGGTCGCCATTATTACGACCTTGACCAGCAGGGACGGGAGCGGGACTGGACTAACTTCGTCATCCATCCGCTGTTCCTAATCGCTGATGACAAGTCGCCAACCCGTATCTTCGAGTTGGAGAATGAGAGTGGCATCCGCAAAACCATTGAGCTGCGCCAGATGGATGTTACAAAACTCGATCGTTTCAAAGACCAGATTGAGGGCAAGGGAAATTTCCGTTTCTTTGAGAAGCAGGAAAAATACGAGCTGCTGAAAGCCTTTATGTATGAAAAGACCGAGGAGGCCCTTCGTGTCCCTCAGATGGGATGGAACAACATCGGTGAAAAGGGCTTCTATGCTTTCTGCAATGGTATTGTCTATGGTGGCAAGTGGCAACCGGTCGACGAATATGGCATCATCCGTCTTGACAACGAGAATTTCTACTTGCCAGCCATGTCTAAGATCCATAAGTCGAACCGCACGGGGTTTGTCAACGAACGTCGTTTTATGCACAAACCAAATATGGATATATCTCTGGAGCGGTATTTTTCGCTTATAGTCGAACTTTATGGTGACAATGGGGTGGTGGCGCTTTGCTTTTATATGGCCTCCCTGTTCCGTGACATCATCATCGACAGTACACGCTCTTTTCCTTTGCTGAATATCTACGGTAAGAAAGGCACGGGAAAGACGGAGTTTGCCATAAGCATCATCAGCCTGTTTCAGCGCAACCCGGAGGTCAGTAATCTGGAGAGCACGACTTACTATGCAATGGGTGACAAGTGCGCCGAGGTCAGCAACATGATTGTCCACTTCGATGAATACAAGAACTCCCTCAGCCATAAGCACATTGACTTTCTTAAAGGTATCTATGACAATGCCGGACGCTCTAAACGCAGTGCAGATGGTGAGCGAAGGGAAAGTACCAATGTTGATTGTGGAGTGATACTGACTGGTCAGGAGATGCCGACCGCCGATGCTGCGCTGTTCTCCCGTGTTCTTTTCCTAGAATCTCAACGAAGTGAGCGTACTAAAGAGGAAACGGATAAATTTCACAAGCTCATTCAGCTTCGTAATGCCTGTCCGACAAACATAACTGTTGAGCTGTTGCATTTCCGTGATAACTTTGAGACCCGATGGCAAAAGGCTTGGGAACGGGCATTGAACGAAATCAAGGATGAGGTGGATTATAATGTTATCGGTGAGCGTTTCATCAACAACTGGGCAATGATGCTGGCCACCTTCTATACGCTTGAACCATTTGTCAAAGGACTGCCTTTCAATGCAAAGAGAGTCAAGGATATATGTCTTCGAGGTCTTGAATACCAATTCTCGCTTTGCAACAGTACTGATGAGATAAGTATGTTCTGGTCTATGTTCTCCAAGTCTCGTCAGTTGGGTGACATCAAGGAAGGTCAGGACTATAAGATCAGTTATGTCGGTAGCCTGAAGGTAAGCCAGAAAAAATCACCACCTAAGACCATCGATTTCGGGAAGGACACCTACGTTCTCTTTGTTCGCGAGAAGATTTGTCTTGCCAAAGCCAATATACAGGCAAAGCGTGAGGGTAAGCAGATGATACCCGACGAGTCTCTGTTGTCATACCTGACCAGTACCTCGGAGTATCTTGGTAACCTTGATTTCTACTTTCATAATATTTATCCTTTCCTAATTGGTTACACAAACATATTGTTCACGAGGTTCATCGTCTCAATTTTCTTCTTGTCCACTATCTTGGCATAGACCTCCGTCATCCTGATGCTCTGGTGTCCGAGAATCTTGCTCACCGTATAGAGGTCTGCACCGAGGGTCAGCAACAAGGTTGCCGCCGTATGTCGTGAGCAATGGTAGGTGATGTGCTTCTGTATTCCGGCCTCCTGCATCCATTCACCCAACACCACTTCAACTGTTGTAGAGGTGATGCGGAGTTGGTGGAACCCCTTTCGCTGTCTTTCGACTTTCGGGGCATCCACTTCAAGGCTTCGTTTGAAATCGGTATCGTCACCGTGTTCTTGGTCTTTACCTGCTCATGCTCGATGTAGAGCGTCTTGCCGTCAGCCGCCTTGTGAATCTCGTTCCACTTCAACGCCATCATGTCGCTGTACCGCAACCCTGTGAAACATGAAAACAGAAATGCTTTTTTCACGATGTCATAGCGGCAAGGCGTGGCAATAAGCGTCCGCAGTTCCTCGATGGTCAGGAACTCACGGATGGCACTCTTCTTTTGCGGCTTCTCTTTTGCGTCCAACAGTTTGAACGGATTGCTGTCAATCAGCCCCTCGCGGACTGCCATATTCAAGGCTGCGGCAAGGCGATTCATGAAGATGCGGCAGGTGGTACTGCCCAAAGTCTTCTTCCCGTTGTTGAATGTGCAGGTTTTCAGAAAGGCGATGAAGCCCTTGCAGAAATCCTTGTCCACCTCTTTCAAGCCAAGGTTGGGCTTCCCTATATATAATAGGGATTGTG
>ERZ779669.420-NODE-420-length-25987-cov-13.215834_pt1 | contig 25987 bp, 28 predicted proteins | sample MGYA00511372_ERZ779669 | MGnify/ENA primary metagenome ERZ779669 (study PRJEB29588, sample SAMEA1967891) | human gut metagenome | biome: human gut; feature: human-associated habitat; material: faeces | place: Denmark | collected 2008/2010 ... | reverse complement strand
AGCTGGTAGAGCACAACACTTTTAATGTTGGGGTCATGGGTTCGAGCCCCATGCGGATCACCAATAACAAAACAAAAAAGAGAACTTTACCGAAGTAAAGTCCTCTTTTTTTGTTTATCAGCAATAGTTTTGTTTATGGTTTATCACCAGTGGTTTTGTTTATGGTTTGTCACCACTGGTGAATTATGCTATCATCAATATCTTGCGCTGAATGTGCTTACGCTATATACCTTGTAATTGAAGCCATCTTCTTCATCCATATATTCGTTGTACATACGCATCTGCTTGCCGTCGAAGCGCACTGTCATGTCCATATAGTCGTCATCATCGTCAAAGTCGTCATCGCCAAATTCGAACGGTTCGTAGCAGCGCAGTATGCCATTTTGCTTGTCCTTCCATTCCCAGCGTCCAATCTCCACTTCGCCGTCCATATAGAAACACATGAATGTTCCGCATGGCGAGAAGATAACGCGGCGACAGTAATCATCATCGTCGAGGATGTCGTCCTCATCAAATCCCCACTGCTTGCCTTCCGGTGTGATGGTGATGTCTTGCTTCACTTTGAAGAAGTTGTCAAGCCATTGCTTGCCGTATCCGATATACGCCTTGTCAGTGTAAAGCCATGCCTCCTGACTGTCCATTCTCCATGAACGACACAACTGGCGAACAGCCTCATCGGTCTTATAATTGAAATCGACGTTTACCATAATCGTTATGTCAACGCCATTGAAGTTGGTATATGTCACCGTTACAACTCCTACTACGTCACCATTCTTATTAATCTTGATTTTGGTGCCGTTGCTCAATTTATATACACCATCCTTCTCATGTGTGAATTTGCCATAAATATACAGACCGTTGTCAAAATCTACCGATCCGTTGATGTCGGTAGCACGTGTTGCCACGCGCGAGAACTTAGGTTTGTTGCCGGCATTGTTTTTAGTGATGAGGAAATGGCCGTCAGCAAAGAGTTCGATTGATTTGAATTCGGGGGCAACAGCTCCATCGCCCCATTTCGTCACATCCATTTTAACGGCATCATTGGCATACTGCTCATTCTCGAAATTACCAAATGTAAACTTGGCTGATGGTTTGGCACTGTCGGGAATACGCATCTGATTGCCGTCATCGTCATTACTACAAGCCATAAAGACAAACGAAGCAATAGCAATAATAAAAGAATAAATAAGGTTCTTTTTCATAATGTTTCGTTTTTAGTTGTTAATGTTTACGTTTAGTTATCTTACTGTTGCAAAGATATACAATATACTTCAGCCAAACAAGTGTTCCGAAATAGATTAATCTATAGGAATATCTAACGAACTCTAAAGATTGTAAAAACAGCCAATAACAATCATCTGACTACATAAATAAACTAAAAGGAACGGCGGACTCCCATCCGACGCACAGCAGAAAATCTATAGCTTAAAATGCCAACTGTGCGTCGGACAGGAGTCCGCCGTTCCTATATCAAACTGTATATACTGTTGCCCTATTCTGTTATCACAACCGTAACGCCACGTGCAGCCTGCGCTCCCATGACAAGAGCCTGCTCGATGTCGGCTGTCTTCGACGGACCAGAAATGAACGTTCCGAGTCCGGTAGCAGGCATTTCGATGCGTGCGTAAGCCTCGTGCATATTATTGACGATGCCGCTTTTGGGCAGCACAATGACGAGATACTCGCATATGAAGCACACCGCCTTCTGCTTCATCGACTGCGGAATCCACACACATCCGTTCTCTGCCACACCTATCTGACCTCTCACCACACCAACATCGGTGCCGTTAAGAGCCTGCGCATCTGCCACGGTGTCGGGATTGAGCGTAGCTATACGCACCTCAGGCAGACTGGAAGCCACAACCTTGGCATCGGGATAAGCCTTACGTATGATGTCGTCAAGACTGTCGCCCGTTGCTGCCTCCACCACATTGGCACCCACAGCCTGACTCATCTCGATGAATTGGGCTACGGTGTCATCGTAAGTGATGCCTTGAATATCGTCGGCAGGCATATCGTATTGCTCGCGCGTATTGCTGCGGAGTTTCTGCAAAAGTTCTTCTTTATAATTACCCATCAGAATTCAACATTAATCATTAAACACTCAACATTTAACACTTAACATTCAACACTAAACCTTCCCATTCTTCCAGAGTTCCTGAAACGACTCCTTGGCAAACTCAGGCTTAGTATGTCCAACGCTCCAAGGATTCACTCCACGTACACGTGTGATTTTGTCGGGCACGATATTGGCCAACGGAGCCAGACGCAAGGCGGCAGCATACAGATGCGGATGTTCAAACAAAGCCTCCATACCCATCGACATGAACTTCTTCATAGGGTCGGCACGATGTAGCGAGTCGAGTTTCTGACGCCACAGATATATCTGCGAGCCAGGACCAACCTTCGACGGACACACATTGTCGCACGACAAGCACAGCGTACAAGCCGACACATTGTCGCTATAACAACTGGCATTGCGCAGCATACCAAGGTTCACGCCAATAGGTCCGGGAATGAAGTAAGTATACGAATAGCCACCCGAACGGCGATAGACCGGACAGGTGTTCATGCACGATCCGCAACGAATGCACTTCAAAGTCTCCCAATGGTCGCTGTCAGCGAGAATGTCGCTTCGACCGTTGTCTACAAGTATGACATGCATCTCAGCCCCCGGACGCGCCTGACGGAAGTGCGACGTGTATGCAGTAGTAGGCTGTCCTGTAGCCGAACGGCACAGCAGACGCTGGAAAACGGCAAGCGAACTGTAGTCGGGCACAATCTTCTCTATGCCCATAGCCACAAGATGAAGCTTAGGCATCGACGTAGACATATCGGCATTGCCTTCATTGGTGCACACCACTATGTCGCCCGACTCAGCCACACCGAAGTTGCAGCCCGTCATTCCAGCCCCAGCCTCCATGAATTGGTTGCGCAGGTGCATACGTGCGCAGCGTGTCAGATATGTAGGGTCGTAATTGCCAATATGCTTGCTGATGCCTTTCTCTTCAAACATACGGCCCACTTCCTCACGTTTCAGGTGAATAGCCGGCATCACTATATGACTCGGCTTCTGATGAAGCAGTTGCAGAATACGCTCGCCGAGGTCGGTCTCCACCACGTCTATGCCGTTCTGTTCGAGATAAGGATTCATGCCACACTCCTCAGTAAGCATCGACTTCGACTTCACCATCTTCTTCACGCCGTGCTTCTGAAGAATTTCGAGCACCGTCCTGTTGAAATCGTCTGCCGTGCGTGCCCAGTGCACAATCACGCCACGGTTCTCCAGCTGACCGGCAAACTGCTCCAGATAGTCAGCCAGATGTGTTATGGTGTGACGTTTGATTTGGCTGGCATGTTCGCGTAGCTGTTCCCACTCGTCCAGTCCCTTAGCCATCTGGTCGCGCTTCTGTCGGAGCGCCCAGAACGTAGCGTCGTGCCACGTTGTCTTCTCTCTGTTTTCGTTGAAGCGGCGAGCCGCTTTGCTGTGTAGTGTACTCATAGTCCTGCTGCCAATATCTGTACTACATGAATGAATTTAATAGGCTTGTTCTCCTTGCGTGCTATGCCCTGCATGTGCATCAGGCACGACGAGTCTGGCCCCGTGATGTATTCGGCTCCAGTAGCCATATGTCGTGCTATCTTGTCCTCGCCCATTCGTGTCGACACGTCAGGTTCCTCCACCGAGAACATACCGCCAAATCCGCAGCACTCGTCCTTGCGTTCGGGTTCGCGTATGGTGATGCCGTCGACAAGACGCAGCAAGTCGACAATCTTGTTAAACTGTGGCACGTTGCGTTCGGAGGGCGATGACAATCCAAGCTCGCGCACTCCGTGACACGAGTTGTGTACACTCACCACGTGGGGGAAGCTTGCCTTAAGGCTGGTGGGCTTCACTACGTCGTGAATGAACTCCACTACGTCCATTATCTTTTTCGATGTGAGGCACTCATGATGTCCCTTAGCCAATCGTGGATGATACAACTTGACGAAAGCAGCACACGATGCCGATGGTGCCACGACATAATCGAATCCGGCAAACTTCTCATCGAAACTGTCGGCTATCTTGCCTGCCATCTTTTCAAATCCTGCATTGGCCATAGGCTGTCCACAACAAGTCTGGTCAAGGGGGTAGGCTACGTCAAGTCCAAGACTCTTGAGGAGCTTGTATGTGGCTACTCCTACCTCGGGATAGAGTGCGTCGACGTAGCAGGGAATAAACAATCCTATTCTCATAATGTTAAAAAAGTCATCCGCTTATTAAGAAAACTATCAATTAATGCGATGCAAAAGTAATAAAAATCAAATAAAATCGAAATGTTGAAATTAAGCAATTTTATAGATTTAAATTATTTAACGTTGCGTTTTTATGCGTTTTTTTACTATCATTGCATGCAATATTATCAGCGTCATCGCATTATAAGTATAGACAACATACAACAAACGTATTACACCAATGCATCACAGACTATATATATTAATAATGTGTACGCTGCTGCTCACAGCCATGTCGCTGGCTTCGTGCAGTGTCGACGACGCACCCGACAAGCAGTTCAACATGAGCTACAACTCACAGTCGGGCACGCCATACAGCGGAAAATGGGATGTCAGCGGCAAGAGCATCGACAAGATACTGATGAGCGAAGTCGGCACAACCTTCATGTTCGGCGCCATACCTACCATGCAGATTGTACAAACCATATTCGCCGGGCACGCCATCGAGGGCGTTTCCACCGGAGCGCAGAGCGTGGCTTACGAGTCGGTGCAGCAATCCGACGGCACAATAGTATACGCCATAAAGCCTTCGGTGTGGCAGATTGAAGTGCAGACTGACGGCAAGCGCCACAACTTACAGCTCATGCTGGGGCCCACCAATGCCTCTACCGACCAGCAGTCGTGGGGCAAATACACTCCCAAGACTCGTGTGCTGACCGTGTTTCTGCACATCACCGCCTACACCATCGACAATGGCGACACACACCCCCTACAACTGAAACTCACTTACACCGGCACCCCCATAACCGACTGTTGAAACTTTTGAAACCTGAAGAGCGCCTCGTGCGCGACATACAGAACGGCGACCGCGCTGCCATGCGACGGCTCTACGACCAGTATTCGGGATATGTCATGGCTATTGTCATGCGATATGTTCCGGACAGGGACGACGTGGCCGATGTAGTGCAGGACACTTTCGTCAGGATATTCACGTCGATGCGCCAATATGAGTATCGTGGCGAGGGCACGCTCAAGCTCTGGCTGTCGAGGGTTACTGCCAATGAGGCGCTCGGTTTTCTGCGCCGCAAGGGCAGCATAACGTTCACTGACAACATACCCGACTCTCCTACCGACGACGAACCAGACATAAGCCAGATCTCAGACGAGGCGCTTTCCGAAATGATTGCATCGCTGCCCGAGGGCTACAGAGTGGTGCTCAACCTATACGTTTTCGGCCAAATGAGCCACAAGGAGATAGCCGACGAACTGGGTATAACGCCCAGCACATCGGCTTCGCAATATTATCACGCAAAGAAGATGTTGGCTAACAAGATTAAGGAATACAACAAAAGACTCGAAATATGAAACAAAACGATTGGACCAGCAAGCTGCACGAACGTCTCGACGGCCATAAGGCTACTGTGCCCGACGGATTGTGGGACAAGATAGCTACACGACTCGACGACGACAACACTGCCACACCTGCACCTCACGTCAACACTCCCTCCCGACCAAAGACTGCACGTATAGTTGCTATGGCTTTGTCGGCTGCCGCATCGGTGGCTGTTGTGGTGACGGTGGCGCTACGAATGAACGACGACACTATTAATAATGTGGCGCACAAGTTCGACCGCCCGGCTGAATCTTTGCACAATCCGGCTCCGTCGTCGGTTGTCAATGCACCGCAAAGACTTATGGCTCGCATCACATCAACTACGCCTGCATCCGAGCCGATGGCACAAACACCGGAGGCGGCAGTGCTGCTGGCTGAAGCCGCACCGCTATCTGTGGATACTACATATCGCTCCGTATGCGAGACTCCAGCCAACGACCTGCAAACCATAACGGCTCCTGACGAGAGCAATGCAACACCTGACGAGCGCAACTCTACGTCAAGGATGCACAAAGGCGGCAACACCAACAGAACCTACAACAAGCCTTCGGCTACGTCGTATGCCCTGACGCGACAGACAAAGCACACACATCAGTCTAATAGATGGAACATAGGAGTGCATGCAGAAGGCATAACCACCGACAGCCGCAACACCCAGCGCCCCATGCTCATGGCCACACGCGATGCCGACATGCTCGCTTCGGGCTATCCCAACAAGGTGCAGTCGGTGCTGTCGAACGCCCCCTTGCAGCTTGCCGACTATTCGCAGACCAAGCACCACTACCACCCTATGTCGTTCGGACTGTCGGTTGGCTATAACCTCACGCCTCGCCTCACACTAACAACGGGCATGGTCTACACCTACGCCTCGTCCGACTTCACCAGTTCGGCTGCCGGCGATGACATCATAGAGACCCAACGTCTGCACTACATCGGTGTTCCGCTCAACTTGAAGTATAAGGTTTGGGGCAACAACGCCATCCATACTTACGCCATAGCAGGCTGCCAAGCCGATTTCAACGTATCTGCCAAGATGCAGACAGGCGGCATTACCACCGATGCAGACAAGGACCACACGCAATGGTCGGTAGGTGGAGCAGTGGGCGTTCAGTACAACATCATACCTCGCATGGGCATCTACGCCGAGCCTGGCGTGCGCTACTACATCGACAACAAGAGCAGCGTGGAAACTATATTCAAGGAGAAAAAGCTCAACTTCAACCTGCAGTTGGGCGTTAGAGTGGAGCTTTGACAATGTTGAATGTGGAATGTTGAATGTGGAATGTTAAGTGTTAAGTTTGTGAGAAGCAAAGCTAACTGTAGGAGGTTATGGCGTCCCCGCCATAACCTAAGCAAGCAGACAACACAAACTATAACAAATAGGAATGAGCCGACAGACTGCTCAGGCTAAGGCGAGGACGCCATAGCCTCCTAATAATTGGCAGTCGAAGGCGTAGCCGAGAACAACTCAAAATTCAAAACTCAAAATTCCTAATTCCCACAGGCAACAATTCAAAACTCAATAATTCAAAATCGCAGGCGTAGCCGAGAACAACTCCTAATTCCTAACTCCTAATTCCTAATTCGAAAAGGGCTCCTTTTGGCTTACAAAACGAGTCCTTTTAGCATGCAAAAGGAGTCCTTTTACACCTCAAAACGAATACATTTGAAGTGCAAAAGGACTCCTTTTTTTTTTAACATCATTTTCCTTTGCGCATATACCGCATATTCACTACTCCCATAAGCATGCCGAACAGCACGCTCTCAAGGGCGAGACTGCCGAGAGCCTGGTCGCGTCCCCATCCGAAGAGCAGACTTGCCACTATGCATATCACGAAGTAGATCACAGTGAAGCCGACCGACAGCGCCAGCCATTCCATTATCTTGTCTTTTGTTATCTTCATACACTTAACATTCAACACTCAACATTCCACGTTCAACACTCAACACTTATCCCAGCGTCACCACCTCGCAATCCTTCATCTGCGCACCGTAGATGGTGAGCCTTACGATAGTGCGCTCCTTCTGCCAGCCCTGCATTCCTGCAGCACCGGGATTGATGTGAAGCAGGCGCAAGGTGCGGTCGTACTTTATGCGCAGAATGTGCGAATGACCGCTGATGAAGAGCTGTGGCGGACGCTCCGTCAGTTCGCGGCGTATGCTGGGATCGTAACGGCCCGGATAACCGCCTATGTGCTTCATCAGCACCTCTACCTCCTCACACTTGAAGCGCAACACTTCGGGAAACATACGTCGCAGTTCGGCACCGTCGCCATTGCCATATACGGCACGCAAGGGGCGTATGGCAGCCAGACGGTCTGCCATTTCGGTAGAACAGAAGTCGCCACAATGCCATATCTCGTCGCATGGTTCGAGATACTTACGATAGCGTTCGTCCCAATAGGAGTGGGTGTCGCTGATTATACCAATACGTTTCATCGGCTCTTAAGGGCTGAAGCCTGCACACGTCTTACGAAATCGGCAATGAAATTCTTGGTACCCTCAAGTCCGAGCAGCGACGAATTGACGCACAAGTCGTACGACGAGCTGTCGCCCCAACGCTTGCCTGTATAGTAGTTGTAGTAAGACGAGCGTGTGTCCTCACGGCTCTCTATCAGCTTGCGAGCCTCGTCGGGCGAACATCCAAGCCGGTGGCACACGTTCTTGATGCGCTCGTCGATGTCGGCTGTCACGAATACCGTAACCATGTTCCGATGCTCGCGCAGCACATAGTCGGCACAGCGGCCCACGAATACGCACGGCGACTCGGCAGCAGCCTTGCGTATGGCGTCGCTCTGCAGGCGGAACAGATTCTCCTGCGAGAGTCCGTTGTCGTAGAACGACGAGTCGGAGATGAACGGCACATGCATGTGGAATATCTGGTCGAGGAAGCCTTTGCGCTCGTCGTTCTTCTCGAAGAACTCGGGGCTGAAGCCGCTCTCCTTGGCTGCAAGGCTGAGCACCTCGCGGTCGTAGAACTTGCAGCCGAACTCGTCGGCGAGCATCTTCGCTATCGTTCTGCCGCCGCTGCCAAGCTGGCGACCGACGCTGATTATCAGTTTATCGTTGTTCATATCTTTATGTCTTTAGTTGATGAATGTGGCTTTAGGTTAAATGGTACACTCGTCGGGCTGCGCCGTCTTGAACTTCTTTATGTACTTCGTGAGCAGCACTATCGCCACAACGAACGAGATGACGTCGCTGATAGGCTGCGCGAGCCACACGCCGTCGGTCTGGTAGAAGTTTGGCAGAACGAGCAGCGCCGGCAGGAAGAACAGAAGCTGGCGCGAGAGCGAGAGCAGCATGCTTATCTTCGCCTTGCCAATGCTCTGGAAGAAGCCCGTACTCGCCATCTGTGCGCCTACCAATGGGAAGGTGATCATGGTGAGTGTGATGGCGCGCTCGGATATGCTTATGAGCGTCTGGTCGGAAGTGAACAGACGTGCGCACTCATGGGGCATCGACTGGGCTATTATCCAGCCCACGGTGGTGATGAGCACGGCGCCGGTCATGGTGTACCTCAGCACGCGCAGCAGGCGGTCGTAGTTGCGTGCGCCGTAGTTGTAGCCCGCAATAGGGAACATGCCCTGGTTCATGCCCATGTTTATCATGATGAAGATGAACGCTATCTTGTTAGTGATGCCGAACGCTCCTACAGCGAGGTCGCCGCCGTGGAAGGTGAGCGCCTTGTTGATGAAGATGATGACGATGCACGAGCAGGCGTTCATGGCGAACGGCGATATGCCTATGGCTATGATGTTCTTGATGATGTGCGACACGGGGCGGTAGATGCCGCGCTTGAAGTGGACGATGCACTGCGGATTGCTGAATATCCTAAGCTGCCAGCAGAGCACCGTGGCTTGCGCAATGATTGTGGCAAGGGCGGCTCCGCCTATGCCCATGTGCAGCGGCCAGATGAATATCGGCGAGAGGATGGCGTTGAGCACCACCGTCATTATCGACGCCATCATAGCAGAGCGTGGCTTGGACGCCGCACGCAGTATGGCGTTCAGTCCGAAGAACATGTGAGAGATGGCGTTGCCGGCGAGTGTGATGACCATATACTCGCGTGCATAGGGCAACGTGGCGTCGCTGGCGCCGAAGAAGCGCAAGATAGGGTCGAGGAAGAGGAGCGATATGATGCTGAACGCAACGCCGATGATGACGTTAAGTGTGAACGCATTGCCGAACACACGCTCGGCTGTGGTATAGTCTTTCTGTCCCAGCTTCACCGATATGCACGTAGAGGCACCTACGCCCACACCGGCTCCGAACGCCGCCGCGAGGTTCTGCAGGGGGAATGTAACGGCAAGGCCGCTGATGGCGAGTGCACCGCAGCCTTGTCCGATGAATATACTGTCTGTCATGTTGTAGAGCGACGCTGCCGTCATGGCAGCGATGGCGGGCAGAGCGTACTGCATCAGCAGCTTGCCCACAGGCTTTGTGCCCAGCTCAAGAGTAGCCTGTTTGCTGTTATCCATAAAAACCTTTTGTGTTGTGAGGGGTGTTTCTGTTTGTTCACTACTCTTTTCTTACTCTCCGTAAATTTCCTTCAGCTTAGCCTCAAGTTGTTCGCCTCTGAGGTCGGCTGCGATGATCTTGCCCGTAGGGTCGACGAGGTAGCTCGCAGGGATGGAGCGTATGCCGTATACCTGACCTGCCTTGCTCTGCCAGCCCTTAAGGTCGGAGAGGTGTACCCAGTCGAGCTGCATGTCGGCGATAGCCTTCTTCCAGTTCTCAAGCTTGTTGTCGAACGAAAGACCAACAACGTTGAAGCCCTTCGACTTGTACTTCTCGTAGGCTGCCTTCACGTGCGGCATCTCAGCACGGCACGGACCGCACCATGAAGCCCAGAAGTCGATGAGCACGTAGTTGCCCTTGCCGCAATACTCTGAGAGCTTGTGCGGATTGCCGTTCACGTCGTTCTCGGTGAGGTCGGTGAAGGGCTTGCCGATGATTGCTGCCTTCTTGGCGAGCATGGCGAGATACTGGCGTGCGGGGGCAAGCGCCGGGTGATTGGTGTAGGCGTACTTGTCGTTGAGTATCTCCTTCAGTTCGGGATACTCTACGTAGTACATCACGTTGCCGACGAACGCTACGGGGATGAGGTTGTCCTTGTTCTCCTTGATAATCTCGAGGCAACGGAGCGTTCTGCGCTCAGATATGTCGTTCAGCTTCGGACCAAGCTCGTCGGCGAGTTTCTGCAACTCGGCTTCGCTCATGCCGCTCTGCTGTGCCTTCGTAAACTGGGCGTAGAGCGCCTGTTCCTCGTTGCTGATGGCGTCTATCTCGCGGTCGTAGGCGTTGAGCTTCGTGTTCTGCTCAGAACCGGTGAGCAGCTTCTTAGCAAGGTTGGCTACGAGGGGTGTGCCGTCGTTGATGAAGGCGCAGTAGTCTTGCTTGGTGATGGTGAGTCCGAGCAGAGCGTCCTTCTCAGCGTTGCCCTTCAGCGCAAACTTGCCGTCTTTCACGGTGGCGCTGTCTATGAGCGCCGGGCGACTGCCGTTAACGTCTATTACATATACTTTACTGACACCTTCGGGGCACGTGCCCTTGATGCTGTACTCAGTACTGGGGGTTGACTGTGCGCAGGCTGTCAGGGTGATGACAGCGAATGCGAGTGTTGACAGGATTGATCTCATGTGTGTATTAATTATTATGCGTTTTTATTATTATATAATTGTTGCAAATGTACTTATTTTATGTTGTAACGACAAATATTTTACTCTGCATTTTTTCTTTCTTCGCCGATGTGTTGTCCTACAACATATCCCATGGTCCATGCCGCCTGCAGATTGAAGCCGCCGATGATGGCTATATGTAATGGTGTAATGGTGTAATGGTGTCATGGTGTGGTGGTGACAATACCTTTTTACTCTTTTACCTTTTTACTCTTTTACCTTTTTACTCTTTTACTTTTTTACTCTTTTACTTTTAAAAGCTCCCTGCCACGTGTCGAGTTCTTTCATTCTGTTCACGAGGCGGTTAGTGAACTCGTGGTTCTTTATTCCCCACTTCGGCGCTATAAGCATGTCGGCGGGCGACTGGCTCACGAAGCGCTCCACTATGATGTCGCTGCGCAGACGCTCGAGGTAGGCTATGCAGGTGTCGATATACTCGTCGGGCGTGAAGAGTTTGAAAGGCTGCTGCATGTATTCGTCGGCAAGTTGCGTGCCGCGGATAATCTGCAACTGGTGTATCTTCAGTATGTCGAGCTTCAGATCAGACACTATCGAGGCTTGGCGTATATTCTCCTCACGGTCTTCGCCGGGCAGTCCGAGGATGATATGTCCGCCGGTGAGTATGCCGCGGTCGTGCGTCAGCTCAATGGCTCGTCGGCTGCACTCGAAGTCGTGCCCACGGTTGATGTGGCGCAGCGTGTCGTCATTCACCGACTCTATGCCGTACTCCACGATGAGGAACGTGCGGCGATTCAGCTCCTCCAGATAGTCGAGCAACTCAGGGCTTATGCAGTCGGGACGGGTGCCAATCACCAGTCCAACCACATCCTCAACTGCCAATGCCTCCTCGTAGCGACGCTTCAGCACATCAAGAGGTGCGTAGGTGTTGCTGTACGCCTGAAAATAGGCAAGGTATTTCATGTCGGGATACTTGCGACGGAAGAAAGCCTTCCCCTCCTCCATTTGCTGCGCAATCGACTTCGACGGCTGACAATACGACGGATTGAACGTGCGGTTGTCGCAGAAGATGCAACCGCCGTGCGATATCGTGCCATCTCTGTTCGGGCAGGAGAAGCCGGCGTCCACCGAGATCTTCTGCACACGGAACGGAAAACGCTGGCGTATCCACTGTCCATAGTCGTTGTATGGTTTGTCTTTATATTGATTTGTCATTGTGGTTTATCGAATTACTGCAAGTTTCTTGCGCTTTTAATTGGCATGGTGCTGTTTTACCCCACCTATTCTATGCAAAGTTACTCGAAATTACTTACATCACGATTATTTTTGTGTAATTGTTTTGCATTATTCACACCTTTTTTGTACTTTTACGACCACTAATTCTCTGTTTGCACCCTGACTGTTTCAGTCAGTCTTTCACATTATTAAATAAAAACTAAACCTGTCTAAACTTCCAATCTCTGAGTTTTGACATCAAGCACTGATTATTATGAGAACGAAACACGATGTAAAATGGTTAGCTCATTACAATGAACTCCGTATTTATCTCGAGGAGCACCACCAGCTCCCCGACAAGAAACGTACAGAAAACCGCGCATTGCTCAACTGGTGGAAGTATAACAAAAAGCTGTTCAAGGCAGGACGGCTCACCGAAGAACGCCTAAAACTGCTGCATCAACTGAACGAACTGCGCCACAAGAAGATTCTCGAAATATAATTTTCAAGCCTTTTCAGCATCGCTTTTTAGCCTTTCAGCCATCGCTTTATAGCCTTTCAGCCATCGCTTAATAGCCTTTCTGCATTGTTTTTTAGCCTTTTTGCATCATTTTTGAAAAATAATCGCAAAAACATTTGGAGGTTTCAATAAAAAGTCATACCTTTGCACTCGCAATTCAGAAATACTTCTATTGTTAATCTGATTGCGATGGTTAATATCGCGGAGTGGAGCAGTTGGTAGCTCGCCAGGCTCATAACCTGGAGGTCGCATGTTCGAGTCCTGCCTCCGCAACTAATAACGACATAACAAGTTGTAAAGCAACGGGTTATGTCGTTTTTTAGTTTTAGGATGCGACAAATCTGCGACAAAGATAATAAAAAAAAAGGAACATTAGTTCTTAAAGTCTTTCCACTCAATACGAGAAGAAAGAAAGGCTGTGTAATTTATTCTGTTCGTAGGTTATGAGTTTTATATATTTTTTTGTAACTTTGCCTAAAATTATTCCTAAGCAATAAATTTAATACTTTTAAATGGCACGAAGAATTTGGAAGTGACGTATATATCGTAAAGGCGATATAACCTTACAAACATTACCGATATTAACTAATCAAATATATAAAGTACTATTCTCAAAAACATTACTATAAACATGGAAGCTTTTAAAATTACCTATATACCAGCATTGGTTGCTTTGTTCACAAGCATCTGTGCTATTTTGTCTTTCTTCTTTTTCAGTTACTTAGGCGTTAAAAGCAAGAGGGCGAGACGTGCAGAAGAAGTTTCGGCTTTTGATAAAATAGTCGGAAACCTATCTTCATCTGATAACACTGTAAGATTAGCCTCTGCTATTATGATAAGAAGATTCTTTAATGGAAAGGTACAGAAATTCAATCTGTTCCTATTTCAAGAAAGCGCTAATGTGATTTCTTCAATGTTGAAAGTTCTTCCGACAGGAATATTCCAAAAGACTATGGCAGATGGTTTGGCTTATGCTGTGGACTTATCCAATATGGATTTACAAAAGACAAATCTGCAGGATGTATATCTGGGTAGAAAGGATGATAAGAATATTAAAGTTGATTCGACGGATTTTTATTTAGCAGACTTGTCCTATGCACTTTTGGAAAATCTATCAGGAAAAGCCATATTCTACAGATCCATTTTATTTTGTACGCAAATCAAGAATTCTGATTTGTCAAACAGTTGTTTTAGAGAAGCGGATTTGACAAGGGTAAAGTTTAAAAATGTATTTTTGAAGAATGCCGACTTTACCGGCGCATTGCACGTACCCGATAAAATAAAAGAAAAGCTTGTTGACGGTAAGTACCTGGATGATGACCGAGTGACAGCCGGACATAAATTAGAATCAAGCAAGAGCATATTCTTCTCAATGCCAAGCATAATGGAAAAAGGAGAAGAACTTCTTACAAAAGACTTCAAGTCATTTTTGGAGGCCCAAGGCTATAATGTCCATTATTATATAAAAGACGACTACCCTTGTTATGGCCAACTGAATAGAATACGTGAAAAAATAAAGAATTCAGTTGGTATGGTTGCCTTTGGATTTAAACAAATAAGTATTAAAGAGGCTACATTCCGCCCAAATACGAAGGACGAACAAATTTGGCAAAACAAGTGGATGTCAACACCTTGGAATGATATAGAAGTAGGAATGGCATTAATGGAAGGTATGCCAGTACTGCTCATAAAGAATCCAATGGTGGATATGGGAGTTTTTGATGATAAACTGAGTGAATGTTTTATTGCTAGCATATCAACAACAGATGACAATAGAAAACTATCCTTTAACAAAGAAGTTCAAAGATGGCTATCTAAATTATCTGTTTAAATAATTACAGTCCACTAAAAGCCTAAAGCGTTCTTTGGAACGACATCACGAACACTTGAAATATTCTGATATAATTATATTAATAAAGATTAAAGATAACAAATGATTTTATCTGAAAAACCAATAAAATATGAATCTAAAAACAATAGAACAATTACTGCAAAACGCTCAGATTATATTACAGAAAGATAAGGCTGAGAAGAAAGAGAATGAGGCTAGAGGTGAATATTTCAATGTTTTTGAAAATTTACACTTTACGCGTCCAGAGGAGCATCTGCATACACCTATTCTACGGATGCTTCTTGATAAGAATGCCAATCATGGTGTAGGAGATCGCTTTTTAAAAGCTTTTATAGATATGGTTGTACGGAAATTGAATCCTAATTTTCAATATGATATTACCTCAAGCAATATTGAAGATAAAGACAAATACATTGGTGAAATAAAAATATCAGAGAATGGAAAGTCAACAGGAGGAGAGATTGATATCTTTATTAATGACGATAAAGGACATGCTATCATCATAGAAAATAAATTTGACAGATATGGCAATCCTGCCCAGGAACAACGAAGGCAACTTGAACGATATTACAATTACGGAAAGGAACAGTATGGGGAGAACTTTATCTTGATCTATCTCACGCCTTCCGGTCAAAGTGCCTCTGAGTATTCTACTGGTCCTAATAAAATAGCATACCATACTCTTAGTTATGATCCATCGGATGAAAAGCCCAATATTATATCTTGGCTCAATAAGTGTTTGGAAATATCTAAACACTGCCCTCGTATTCACGAAGTAATAAAACAATACATAACCTATATAATGAATACAAGACAGATTATGGAATATAAATATCAAAAAGAATTATTAGAGCTGTTGCTTGCACCAAAAAATATAGATGCGACTCTTGGAATCTTACGTAATGTACAAAATATTAAAGAGACAATAAGAAGAGAGTTCTGCAATGAGTTGCTGTCTTTGGCTGGTGAATATGGCCTTGAACTTAGAGAACCATATGATACAAATATTGTTACTTGGGATAAAGATAATGGGTGGATGGTTTTCGTAGGAAAAAATAAGCATCAGTCACAAGTAGGATTTGTGATTGGAAATTACTCAAGAAAAAATAAAGACTATAGCGGAATGTTATATGGGTTGTCTATTATTAATGGGGATTATTCAAATATAGAAGAGTTGAAGAATATCTTTAAGATTAACTCAACCATTCCTGATGAGCAATCTTTGTTCTCTGTAGAGAAAGATCCTTCTAAACTTGGTGATAAATGGAATGAATTTCCTTTCGGATTTTCGTATTTATGTGGTGAAAAAAGAGAATGGAATAAAAATTGGTTTGATTGGGACGACCTTCAGACTTTGGAAGATATGCGCAATGGTAAATTGCTTGATTTCATGAGAAGCCGCTTTGAAATACTTAAAAAAAGTGGTATCATAGAAAAGCTATAGTGTGACTTAATTCATTTCATTATAAAATGGAGTTGTGCCCACAGTTGGCATAGCTCCATTTTATTTTTGCACTGTATTTATGATTATAAAGGTATAAGCATTAATAATATGGAAAAAATCGCACTTGAATCTTTGCGACTGATAGCAGCAGATTATGTTAGTCAGCAAGTAATCGATGAGCTTCGCTCTGAAGGAATATATTCAATAAAGAACAGCCCAAATGTATATGTTAATGTCGTGTTGGTGTCTACCGACAAAGGAGCCGATAACGTTAATAAAATCTTAGAAACACATGCACGTGCAAGGAGGAATGTCGTAATAACAATGAATCCTGAACTCAGTATCAAAGAAGAATCTGACATTTTCTCTATATTGTCTTTTCAGGCAGATAGCAATCCATACCTCGAATTGAAAAAGTTTCTGCAACTGTATAATATATGTATAGAGAAGCATAGTATGATATGCTTTGATTTGTCTGATTTCTTAATAATTATAAGAGGAAGGAATGTAATATCTATCCACTCGTATGTGTATAAAAAAGACATAAGAGATGCTCTTGAACATATAAAGTCAATATATATAAAAGAAAATGGTAGATATCTTTTGGCAATTACCATGGCCACCTATGACGATAATGAGATGAAGAAGATGATGCCTCCTTTAAGTGACTATATGGAATCATTCCCTGATAAGAGCATATTTAATTTTACAATCACGAAAGCTACACCGAAAACATTAAGTTTATTCACATCAATACCTTTGTAGAAATGAAAGATAATCTCAAAAATCAACAGGCACGTGCTGTCTTAAAAAGAAGAATTATTTCTTTTCCTAATGACGGTGAGTTGCGAGTGGAAAGTATAATCAGAGAGTTTGAAGATTATGCAATGATTGATTGCGAACAATATGACAAGGTTGTGCTACAGTTTATTACTGCATCAGTATATCCGTTGAAAACGAGTGAGTTATGTCAGTTGGTCTCGTTCTTTGCAAATAAGTTTCACAAAGCAGAATATACATGGGAGACTGGAACAGATGAAAAGTTAGGCGAAAAATTGTTGGTCCAACTTTTATGCAGCTGCTTCTCTCACCTATAAGGTTGCAAATTGCAACCTTGTAGAGCGAGATTGATTATGATGGTATAAAAAAAAGACACACCATTGCAATATCTTAGCAGCCGAAACGTTATCTATAAAAGTAATGTACGAATATGGCACTGAATCAAACCAATAAACTCGTGTGGATTGTGGAGACCATCTATCGAGCACATAAGATTTCATTCGAGGAATTGAACCGCCGCTGGATGGATAATGTAGATTTGAGCGGTGGTGAGGAGATGTTGAAGCGCACTTTCCATAAGTGGAAGTGGAATATCTTCGACACCTTCGGATTGTCGATAGACTGCGAAAAGACCGCTCCATATAGGTATTACATCGCCAACGTGGAGGATATGAAAAGTGGAAGTATTGAAAATTGGTTGCTCAGTACGCTATCGGTGAGTAATTTTCTCCTTGAAAGCAAATCAATCAAGAACAGGATTATCCTTGAAGACGTGCCCAGTGGCAGGGAATATTTGGAGCAAATCATCGATGCGATGAAGAAGAACCGCTTCATTCATATCAACTATTTCAACTACTGGAAAGGTGACACACACGACCATTATGTGATGCCGTTATGCGTAAAGCTATACCGTCAACGCTGGTATTTGTTGGGGCGTAATTGGCCTGCAGGTTATGATCTCGTCTTTTGTCTCGACCGCATACAAAACTTCCGCCTTTCGAGCCACACGTTTGAATATCCAGAAGAGTTCAATCCACAGGAATACTTCAATGGTTGTATAGGTGTAATTCCTGGCGATGGCACCGACATTGAGAAGGTAAAAATCATGGTCAGTGCCAGTCAGGCTAACTACTTGCGCGACCTTCCTCTGCATGAGTCGCAACAAGAGACTGAGCAAACAGATGAATACAGTATCTTTGAACTGCATGTGCGCCCTACATTCGACTTCCAACAGGAACTGTTATGGAATGGTGAAGACCTTGAAGTACTCGAGCCGCTATGGCTACGTAAGGAGATTGCAGGAAAAGTAAAGAGAATGTGGAACAAGTATAAGGAGGATAAGTAATGCTGAACTTTACAGCTATCGATTTTGAAACAGCCAACATCCAACGCTGTTCGGTGTGTTCTGTTGGTTTGGTAAAATCACGCGCTGGTCGACACAGAAGTTTATGCTGCCATCGCGCTGGAGATATTATAACCAATTGTAAAATCTAATTTTAGTTGAAATATGAATACGATAGAAAACCAGAAAGAAATTGTCCAATTTGGAGTGAGCATTTCACAATTCAATATAGACAATCTGGAAACAGGATTGCTTACCATGGACAAATTTAACGAACTGGAGAAAGGACAAGCACTTGCATTAGCTCAAGAAACAGAGTCTATACTCAGACAATTCGTTAGTGCTTTCGAAGTACATTCGACCAACAAGTTTGAAGGATACGATGCAGGCATCCTTTTCCAATATGTTTTCGACAAAGTAGTAGAAGTTACCTACAAGGTTATTATTGATGTGGAAATAGACACTCAATTCATACCAAGTGAACCTTTTGAGTATCATGAACCTGATTTGCCTGAATATATCCAACTGAAGCTAACAAATGCTGTTGGCAAAGTAGGTCATATATTTTGCCGTACAATAGACTTTATTGATCAGAAAGGTTACCGGTCCGAAAATCTCAAAGACTGGCTTCTGCCTGTTCTAATCGTTGCTACATATGTAGGAATGGAATTCGCTCAGGAGATAGATTTGGATGACGATAGCGAAATGGAAGCGTATTTGAATTCTTAATTTGAGGATATTTCCCTATACTATCAAATCAAATAGTTTAATAACAAGTAATAACAATTATGGCAATACCTATTGACCAAGACCTTCATCAGGAGGTAAAGGATTATATTAGAGACAAATATGGCTCTAAAAAAAGGGTGATATCCTATTTTCGGAAAGGATCAAGGCAAACCAGTCGCTACATACAGGTAAGTACCTATTTGAAAGACTCTGATATTCATTATGAATACTATAATGGAGAAGTACAGCTCCATTTTGAAGGGAAGTATGCAGAAGACGGCTTTAAAGATTTCAAAGAATACTTGGTAGAAAGTTCATCTAACAGCCATGAATTGAAATGGAAGAGATGGCAAGGTCGGAATAAGGGTACATGCGTGTTGGAGCGAAATATCAACTCTATAGACGATTTGTTCCAAGCGTTCTCAGATATAATAAACATATTTGATCATCCAATAGAGGTGTTTGCAAATGAGCATGAAGATTTATTCTCTTCCCTGCATAAGACGGAATCCTTTATAGATAGATCTTATACTCTTCAGGAGGATGTTTCAGGGCAATTACCTCAAGTCGAGATCTGCAGTGTAGGCTCCTTACCCTTCAATGATTTTGTTATACCATCATATCAAAGACCATACAAATGGACTGCAAAGAACGTTAATCAACTTATATCAGATATTCTTGCTTTCAAAGAGAGTAAGCAATACAGACTTGGAACTCTCGTTTTACATAACGACGAGATTGTTGACGGACAGCAACGCATCATCACGCTTGCGCTGCTCATACGTATTATGTACAATGCTTTGAAAGATGAAAAGGTTAAGGAAAGTTATTCTGATATAGATAAAAAGATAAATGCTTTTTCGAATTCCGATAAAGTGTCTTTCAGCAACCGCTATACACTTCATAATGTTATTGAAAATATTCATACGATAGAAAGTCGAAAGGCTGATTTTGATCAACAACTTTTCGATTTCCTATTGACGAAGTGTGAGTTTGTTGTGGTTCGACTGAACAGTATATCAGAAGCATTTCAGTTCTTTGATTCACAAAATGCCCGTGGTAAGGATCTTGCCGCACACGACTTACTGAAAGCGTATCATCTGAGAGAGATTTCCACACTAAGTCTGGAGGATAGCAATAACATTGATGAGTGGCAAAACAAGCCAACCTCATTCTTAAGGGAGGTTTTCCTGACTTTGTTTAGAGCCAAAAGATGGTCTCGTGGGAAATGGGGGAGACGGTTTACCAAAGACCATACGGACTTATTTAAGGGCATCTCGCTGAGTGATGGAAAACGCTATCCGTTCTATCAAATGGAAGTGATAGCCCACATTTTCTCTTCTATGTACAACCAAGACCCTATAAGAGCAATTGACGGGAATCACATAGAATATCCCTTTAATCTTGATGATCAGATAATTAATGGCGGACGTTTCTTTGATATGATTCGCCATTATATGAATTTGTATGAGCATATACGGCTATATAGGAAATCGCTACCGGATGGAAGTCAAGCCAAAGAAATTTTAAACTTGATAACATCCTATAATGGTTCAGGAAGAACTGGTGATGGATATATCAGAGATATGTTCTATACTCTACTTCTGTACTATGTCGATCGTTTCGGTGAAGAAGAACTTGACAAGGTTATACCTCAATTCTTCATATGGGCATACAAACTGAGACTACAGCTTTCTGCTGTTCAGTTGGCATCCATTGACAACTATGCAACAGCTTGGGATAGCATGTTTAGGCATGTCTATGATGCCAAAACTCCGTATGACATAATCAACATCAATATCGAAGGCGTGCAATCAAAGCAATGTTCTGGTTGTGAGAAGATAAAGAATTTGTTTAAAGAATACAACAAGTATTATGGCAACGATTGATAACAATTTAGCCCAGTTGACAGTAAAAGAATTCCTTTCAGAGGGCAAGTATGTCATTCCCATTTATCAACGCAATTATGATTGGGGAGAAAGAGAAACTCTGCAATTGTTGGAAGATATTTCTGACTACGCAAAGAACAATAATAGCCAAAACTATTATATAGGCTCCGCTGTAGTTTTTATAAGAACTGTCAACGGAGAAACATATTTTGAGATTATAGATGGTCAGCAACGTTTGACGACATTGACCATTCTAACAAGCTTATTAAAACACCTAAATGTAGCAAATTGGTTCGAAAAGCCTAATCTTTCTTATGACCATCGAAAAGAGGCAGACGATGCTCTCGTTATGCTTCAGAAAAATCAATATTCTGAACATCAGGCTGCGCAACATATAATTGATGTCTATGGCTTGTTCAGCAAGAATATTCATCAAGTTCTTAAAGCAAAAGGATTGTCTGTCGCTGATTTCGCAGACTACCTTTTTTCAAAGGTTATCATTCTTCGGATTCCTGTTCCGCAAGACACTCAATTGAACCATTACTTTGAGATAATGAACACTCGTGGAGAGCAACTCGAAAAGCATGAAGTTCTCAAGGCTGTATTAATGAACAAACTTTCTCCAAACGAGCATAAGCTTTTCCATCTTATATGGGAAGCTTGCTCTGATATGAGTTCATATGTCCAGATGAATTTTACGGTTGGTCAAAGGACTCTTATCTTCGGTGATAAATGGAAAAATCTGCAATTTGAAGATTTTGATTCCCTGTGTGAGGAGATTGAAATCGATGATAATAGTTCTTTGATTGAAGATAATGAGGACTGTTCTCCTCGTACGCTCAACAATCTTTTTGAGGATGCTAAAAACAATAGAAGGTATGAACTGCCTCGCGATGGAAGCCAAGATGAGGGAAAGCAAGACCGTTTTGGTTCCATTATCAACTTTCCAAACTTCCTTCTACAAGTGCTCAAAGTATGCTATCATGACAGCGACTTTTATCGAGAAGATGTAGATGCAGGAATCAGACTTGACGACAAGGTCTTGATACCTACATTTCAAAATGTATTGAAATCTATACAAGACGAGACAGAGAGAAAACGTTTCGTGAAATTCTTTATCATTGAATTACTTTTCTTGAGAGTCCAATATGATAGTTATGTGATTAAGCGAGAATACATCAACGGATCTGAAAGTTGGAGTTTGAAGTCTATCCGTAAATATGACAATAATAAAGCTAATTATGTAAATACGTTTTCTATGGGTAGTTCAGAGGATGAGAATGACCTTGGTAAAGAAATCAGAATGCTGGAGGCGATGTTCCATGTCTCTGCACCTACACAGATATATAAGCATTGGCTAAATGCTTTACTTTACTGTATCCACAAGAAAGAGTCCATCGACTCATCTTTCTTGCGGAATAGGTTATATCATTTAGCGTGCAGTTATATGTTGGATATCTATATAGGTAAACACAAGTCAGATTTTGAAGATGTTATTTACAGAAGCGATGACTTCTTGCCTTATAATAACACAGATAATATAGACTGGAATCAAATTGATTGTGGTTGCAATGTACAGAATTTCGTATTCAACTTCTATGATTTTATTACCTGGAAGGCGAATCCTTCGAAATACTCGAAGTTCGAATTCTCATATAGGACATCGGTAGAGCATTTCTATCCTCAGAATCCTATGCCTGGATATGACAACCTAAAAGGCAGGGGGCTTGATAGCTTCGGTAATTTGTGTCTTATCAGCAGAGGTATGAACTCTAAATTCAGTAATAATATGCCAAAAGCCAAGCTGGACAATTTCGGCCTTGTTGAAGAAGTTCGAAATGGCCTTAGCCTAAAGCTTCTGGAAATGATGGATATAGTGAAGAGTAAAGGAGACTGGGGCGTGACAGAAATTAAGAATTTTGACAAGTTTGCCAAGAATAGGATTTTGGAAGCATTGAAGCAAGTCGGTTAAGATTATCATTCTCCAATGATACAACATATCTCTATTATCGACCATTACAAAGTGGTGCTTTCACGGCCTCATACCGTGAAGCACTCTCTTTGAATTGACCAACAGAGCCATTAAGCCCCTTAACGGATAAATGATTGTTATATCTTCTTATGACCAGCCCCAATATTTTGCATAGTCCATCTATAATTTTGCAGCAAATATAAAAACAATCCGCAATGACATACAAAGAACTTCTCCACCTTGTTACTTTTAAAGAGGTTGAACCACACATAGTGAACATGTATCCCGAAGCAAAAGACAGTCTCGGCTGGTTCAAGTTGCATTACGATATGCTCAGATTGATGAATCCAAAGCGTCATGATGATTCCAATGGTGATGTGTGTCGTGTTACTATGAAAGACTGGGATGATGGCACAGGGCCCCATCTTGACGCTTTCCCTATGGAAGGATATTGGTGGGAGCATTCTCTAACTAAAGAGATAGTTCTTGATGCTAACGTACAGGTTACTAATGCTGAAATTGCAGCTTGTTGTTTGTGGCATACTTCCTTCTATGGTTTTACCAAACGACACATGAAAGAGATGTCACAAATTGATTATAAGTCGAAAGCCAATGAGTTAAAGACGATAATACTTCGTAATGGTGGTTGTGTCCCATCAAAAAGAGAACTTCTTCCTTCTAAGAAGCAAGAAATGATAGGGAAAGTCAAGAAAAATGTTTGGTATGGCGATAAACATATTAACAAAACAAAGCGCAAACGTCTTTTTCGTAAGGATTTCATGGAGACTTATTATGACCGAATGGAGGCTATTAGCAGTTTTATCGTGCAAGTATTGCCAGCATTATCTGTTGGTGCTAACAGTCTCACAATTGGTCAACTTTGCAAACTGTTCTTTTCCATTAAATTTGCTACCACCGTCATTCAATCATACGCTGACGAAACGTCTGATGCCGCCAGCTATATGTCAGATCTTATTTGCAAGTACGACATGCTGCCTCATGGGAAAAACGCTATCATCTACTTGGTAACTGGGCATAGCTGGGATAATCCGTCTGTGCTCAATCCTGAAGAGAATGAACTTTTAAAGATTATTGTTGACAAAGTCATTACTGCTACGGAAAGAAAGGGAACTGTGGATTTAATTCTTGACAACAATCCGGTTTTAGGTCGTCAAATTGAAATTACGGTAGTCGCTACTGACATATCCATCCATAGGTAAGATCTTTAATAGAGATAGATAAATATTATTTGTTTGACAATTAATCGTTTTCATACAATTCGCACAGATCGCTTATACAACATTTCATGGTCTGCCTTAGCGACTGTGGTTCCATCACTTCTATCATCGTCCCATATCTTTGCAACTCCATTATGAAGTCGTAGGTGGGACGAAGCGTAAGTTCGAAGTCGGCATATTCGTTGCAAGAATAAAGTTCTTTCTGTGAGAGATGCAACGGAAGAGAGCGCATGTAGGGTTGGTGTGCACCAAAGTTACAAAAAATTTTAGTCATTACATCCATGCTAAAAAATCACTCCTTATATGTTGCATAATCGTATTCCACGGAGATTTCCACATTAAAATCGCGCACCCATAAAAGGTCAAAGATTGAGAAGCATGTATGTTCATAGAGATTGCGGAACGGATATATGAGATGCATGTCGGAAGTCAGCTCTGGGTTTAACCCTTCATTCCAGTTGTCGGTCTTCTCGCTCAAGTAGAGCATATTATAATCTTGATTTAAAATGTCGTTTAACCTTATCCTTAAAATGGCGCAATCTCGTCAAACGATACCTTGTGTCACAATTCGTACAATGTCATATCTCATGTTTTTATCGTTATTTGCCGGCAAAGATATTGACATGCTGACCCAATTATCAATACAGGTTAAATGTTTCTTATAAAAAAACTCACAAAAACAGAAGTTTTTCAACCTGTGCTAATAATTGGCACACCTTCATAATATAGCGGTGGAGCAAAGCCGCCTGAAGATTCCGTTGCTGTTCGGCATGGACGTTATCCATGGCTACGAGACGGTGTTTCCCATTCCCTTCTCGCTCTCTTGCTCATGGGACATGCAGGCCATAAAGCGCAGCGCACAGATAGCGGCACAGGAGGCATCGGCCGACGGCTTAAACTGGACCTTCTCGCCCATGCTCGACATCTGTGTAGACCCGCGCTGGGGACACATGGCCGAGGGCAGTGGAAGCTCGGACTCTTTGCCGACCCTTATCGCTATTGCAACGAGAAGCGTGCAAAGAAAGAGATCTTCACTCCAGCCCACCGCGCGGAGGCCCGCAACATTGCCGCCGAGACATTCGTCCTTCTGAAGAACAATGGCAAGATACTGCCCTTGCAGAAAAAGGGACGCATAGCCCTTGTCGGCCCGTTGGGCAACAGCAAGCGCAACATGTCGGGCACATGGAGCCTGGTTGCCCGCTTCGATGAGAACAAAACACTGCTGCAAGCCATGAAAGAGGCTGTGGGCGACAAGGCAGAGGTGCTGTATGCCAGAGGCTCCAACTTCATGCACGATTCCAAACTTGAGGCTAATGCAGGAATATCTGAGCGCGACAAACGTTCCGACAAGGAGATTCTCGATGAGGCCATCGCCGTGTCACGCAATGCTGATGTCATCGTGGCTGCCGTAGGCGAGTCGTCGGAGATGAGCGGCGAGTGTTGCAGCTGTATGTTCGCGACCTTGTTGGCAGCTTGTCACGCCCTGTGAAAGAGTTGAAAGGCTTCAAGCGTATAAACTTGAAAAAGGGCGAGACCAAGACGGTGAGCTTTACCGTTACTCCCGATGATCTGATGTTCTACAACCAGCAGCTCGAGTATAAGTGTGAACCAGGCGACTTCAACATCATGGTCGGCCCCAACAGCCGTGATGTGCAGACGCTTAAGTTTAGCTTAAAATTATTGCTGTCCGGTAAAACTGATAATGTGGTCTAAGACGGGCTGAAAGCCCAACAATCACATAGCCCAGGGCAGCGCCCTG
>ERZ779669.417-NODE-417-length-26122-cov-9.873979_pt1 | contig 26122 bp, 19 predicted proteins | sample MGYA00511372_ERZ779669 | MGnify/ENA primary metagenome ERZ779669 (study PRJEB29588, sample SAMEA1967891) | human gut metagenome | biome: human gut; feature: human-associated habitat; material: faeces | place: Denmark | collected 2008/2010 ... | reverse complement strand
TCTAACTCTCAAATTTCGTTTGTGTAATTCGCAAACCATTTCTTTTTAACTATAATACACATAAACACAAAATAATAACTACTTGACATATTTTTACCTCACAATTATAAACATTTAAAACATCTCGTATGAAAAAATTATTATTCATTCTCATTGCTCTCATAGGATGTTTTGTCACGCTCGAGGCGCAAGTGCCCTACCAACGCGCCACCGGTACGCAGACAAAGAACCTGAGACAACTGAACCGTGAACAACACTTTGCGAAGAGCAAGAAGTCAGAAAAAAGCCGTGCCGGCGCCAAGTATGCGGGCGAAGTGCCCGACAATGCCATCGAGGTGCCGTTCTCACACGACCTGGGGAAAAACAGCGATGCGGTTGACATTGTGAAACAATACACTTTCATAGATGCCAACAATGACGAAAGAAGCTGGAAGATAGCAGCAATGAGCAGCTACAGCGCATGTATGGCGCCAAATGCTGAAGGTGTAGAAGCAAGCGACGACTGGATGATATCTGTGCCTGTGCACATGACTCCGGGCGACTATGTCGTGGCTTTCGACCTCGGATACATGGGCAGCGGAGCGACCGGCGTGAATGTGGAAGTGAAGCTGGGAACGGCTCCGACAGTGGAAGGAATGACCAAGGAAATCGTAGCTCCTACTTTTTTCACTACAAAAGACCAGACAACTTATGAATACAACTGCAATATAACGGAAGAAGGATATTATTATATAGGTGTGCACAATCTCACCACAAAAGAAATGAACGGCACCGTGAAGCTCTTCAATCTGAGCGTGAGAAGCGGCAGCGTTGAGCCTGTCATTCCGGTGGATCCGCCCGCAGCAGGCGAACTGACATGGGTGCTCGCTCCAAAAGGTGAGCTGAAGGCCGACCTTACTTATACCGCTCCTACAAAGACAAAATCGGGAGCCGACCTCACAGAGATAACCAAGGTGGAGATAACATCGCGCTGGGGCGTTGACAAATTCACCTATGAGAACGTGAAACCGGGTGAGGTGATTGAGATAAAAGACGTGGAAATGTATGCCGGATACAACAACCGCTTCACCGCAGTGGCATACGTCGGAGAGACAGCCGGCGAGGAACTGGAATACACCGACATATACTGCGGACCGGACGCGCCGCTTGCTCCGCAGAACGTGAAGCTCGTGGTGAGCGACGATTTCAAGTCGGCTGTGCTCTCATGGGATCCTGTTGGCGAGACAGGTATGAACGGCGGATATGTGGATCCTACACAAGTGACATACTACATATTCGATGCCTTCGGCTCATACTACGATCCTGCCATAGCAACCACCACCGAGACATCCATCAAAATAGACTATCCGGACCTCAAGGGTCAGGACTTCGTGGCTTATCAGGTGACTGCCGGATATGAAGACAACTACTCCGACTACACCAACTCTTCGATTGTCACAATTGGCGAACCCGACAAAGCGCCTTACGGCGAATCGTTCGCTAACGCCATATACGACAATGTATGGCTCGTAGATCCTCAGTCTGACTACAGCAACCAGATGATGGGAACTGTTGACGATGATTATTTCGCGTCGCTCATCGACCCCACCGACCCTGAAGCACCCGCTCCGCTCACATCGCAGGACGGCGACAACGGATTCTTCTACTGGCTGCCTTACGAGAAAGATGTGATGTACGGAATGATATCAACACGCGTCGATATATCAGCCACAGCCAACCCTGCACTCGAGTTCTGGTATCAGGGACAGGGCAGCGCCATCGACGTGCTTGTGTCAAAAGACAACGATCCTCTTGAGGTTGTGAAGACCATCGACCTGAAAGAGACGCCTACCACAGACGGATGGACTCTGGCTTCTGTGCCGCTCAACGCTTACAAGGACTCCAAGGCCATTCAGTTTGAGCTGCGTCTGCGCGCCATACACAACGACGACAACAACACATGGAGCGTGCCAATAGACAACATACGCATACGCGACGTTGTTGACAAAGATCTGCGCCTCGTTTCAATGGATGCTCCTGAAAACGTGAAAGTAGGCGAGAAGATGACTCTGAAGGCACGCATAGAGAACATAGGCAACGACATAACGGCAGGAACAGTGGAATGGACTGTGAACGGCAAGAAGGTGGGAACATCCGAAATACCGGCTATGAATACCAACGCTTTTGCCGACGTAGAATTTGAGTATGACGTACCTATAAACTCTTCGGAGTCGCTCCAGGTGAAAGCCGCAACCGTACTCGAAGGCGACGGATGCGAAACCAACAACGCAGCGGAGAAGACAGTCAGCGTGAAGCTGAACGACTATCCTACAGTGACCGACCTCACATACGCTCTGTCTGAATCAGGTTCTACCGTAAACCTCTCATGGTCGGCACCGTCGCTCGATGGACTCACCGACGCAAAGACCGTGAACGAAGACTTCGAGAGCCCCGACTACACACCTATGTCTATCACGGGAGCAGGCAAATGGACCGTTTACGACGGCGACAAACTTGACACATACAACATATTCCGCGAGACAAACAACCCGTATCAGACACAGCCTATGGCGTTCCAGCTGTTCAACCGCACCGTAGCCGGAGTACCTGACATATACTGGGCCGACGCTCAACCGCACAGCGGAGAGACATTTATGATGGCTCCGAGCTGCTCATACGATTACAACGACAACTGGCTCATCTCTCCTGAACTCTCCGGCAACGCACAGACAGTGTCGTTCTGGGCAAAGAGCTGCATGATATCATGGGGTGAGACATTCGAAGTGCTTTACTCTACCACAGGCAACAACCCTGAAGACTTCACACAGACTGTCGATGTTGAGAACTTCCCGGCAGACGGAATCATACCTGAAACATGGACCGAATATAAGGTCGCTCTACCCGAAGGCGCAAAGCATTTCGCTATACGTCACAGAACATACGACACACTCGCGCTGCTGATAGATGACGTAACATTCGAAAGCGCGCCCGATGTTCCTGAAGACATAGCACTCGTAGGCTACCACGTATTCCGCGACGACGTGCAGCTGACCGGCGAACCTGTCACCGAGACAACCTACAGTGACAATCCTCTGGCAGGAAGCAACGCAACCGACGGACAGGAATTCACATACACCGTCGTACCGGTTTACAACTACGGTCCGGCTCCTGTGAGCAACGCCGTGACAGTATCTGTAAGTACCGGCATAAGCAACATAGACAGCGACGAAAGCGCAGCCAAGAGCACATACTACAACATCAACGGTATGAGAGTGAACGAAAGCGACCTCACTCCAGGCATATACGTGAAAGTGACAAACGGACAATCTAAGAAGATCGTTGTGAAATAACATAATGACATCACAATAATTGTCCTACCGGATATGTTTAAGCGGGATATTGTCTTAAAGACAGTGTCCCGCTTATTCTATGTTTAACTGATAGATTGCGACGCCTTCTCGTCCGCAGAATAAAACTTATCTGATATAAACCTGCATTTTTCAAACCGCCATTTAACCACAATAATAAACGTCTTCCGTTTAATAACCCTATACCCACCCCACGCTAAAACGCAATCAACAGTTTTTTACTTTTGCCCAAGGCACATATGTTCATGGACAGCGGAGAGCATAAAGATAATTTTAAAATTTTTGTACTTATTATCTTTTATTCTGATATTTATACATACTTTTGCATCATATATACAATAAAAAAAAAGCATACGCACATCGTATCATAGAAAAAACATAGAACACAACAGACTTTTATTATGAAAAAAGGTACCGGAAAATACACCCCTGCACTTATTCTTTATTTATTAATGGCCGGAACAGCCATTCATGCCGAGACTCAGACCGAAACGTCGGCGATGACATGCGGCGCGGAAGAAGGCACGGAGTTATGCGGACAACCCATACCCGCCACCACACCAGGAGCTGCAGAGAACCCCGCCGTTTACACCTTAAACCGCTACACACAGTCCGGACCGTCGCTCTCGCCGCAGTTTTACGGTGAGAATATGATATCGGTTGAGCCCGAATATCAGCACCACACCATTTATGCAAACCTAAACTACGGACGCATCATAAGCACGGTTTACATGGTCGAAGGTGCCTCGGGCAATCCCAAGAACGGATTTTCATGGCAGCTGGGTTACGAATGGACGGCCAAGGCAGGAATCGGAGCAGGACTCATGTATAACGGTTTCAAGTCGTCGTTCTACATGTACGACATTAAATGCAACGTGAACCTGACGTACATCGCGCCGCAGATTGTCTATAAAAAATACTACGACACATGGGCTTTCGAGGCAAAGGCAGGAGTAGGATATTTCAATTATAAAGAATCGGCAACAGGTGTGTCGGGCTCGATGTCGGCCTGGGATACAATCTGCATTTGGGTATCGAATATCTGGTGGCCGAACATGTGGGCATCGGCGCGTCGATAGGATACATCGAAGGTTCGCTGCCCGAACAGAGAGAAGCCACCGAGCACAACAAACGCACGGGAATGTCAACACTCAACATAGGTGCCGGCGTAAGATTCCACTTCTGATTGCGCACCTAAGACACGCACGTGCGGCATTTATCGGCACACTTATCCACAAATTCATAAACAATAAACAAAAATGTTAGGAACATTTATTTTCATAGAATTCATAATAATTCTTGTCTTCATTGCCGTTATCGTGATGCAGATAATCCTGTTTTTCAAGATATGGAAAATGACCGACGACGTGGCCGAACTGAAGAATTTCCTGTTAATGAGATTCTCAAAACACGGCCGGACAAACTCTGCATCAGCATCCACAAAATACAGACTGGCGACATACAAGCCGAGAAACCTGAAAGTGATTGTCATGGAGAAGGAGGGCGAACACGTGTATAAATGTATGTCGGTTGACGGAAAGAGCCTTTACTACTTCAACGAGGAGAACCTGCAATATGAGGATAACGGCGACAATGAACCAGCACCGGAAACTGAAAACAAAGGCAACGTGAAGACACCGTCTGACGACAACGCAAACGAACCGCAGCCCTGATGCTTGCGTTCACATAACAATAATAAAAGCCGAAAAAACATTTCCACGCTTATTATTTAATAATTGTGGAAAAACAGAAAAAAGGGATTGGCCCAACAGCCACATCCCTTTATTTTTTAGTTATGACGCCCTCACGCTTCCGCATAACGCTTTCACGCCATATATGAAGCTTCATTACCCTTCATCCTTAAAACCCTATCACACGATGATTTCCGCCCCATCCATGCAATAATCCAAGCGTAACGGCATTTCAGTCTGTCTGATAACTATATCTCATTCCGTACCTATCCATAACGTAACAGCCGCCCCACACTCTTATAATGCGGCATACTGCCCGCCCTACAATACAGCATTATTCCCCGTAACACTAACCATCCGTTCCTATTATACAGCCCGCCGATCCCCATACACATACTAACAACTTTATCAACACCTGAAGAATAAAAGTCAAACATACCTGTATCTTGCCGTAACAATGTTTTCCCGCACCATATATATTCTTGATTTACAACATATTATACAAGTATTCCAAACCTTTTATAAACATATAAAATAACAACGTTTTCATTTATTCCAAATAGGTTATCAACACTTTTCCCATTGTAAGAAAACACCATATTTTATCCCTTTTCCACGGTCTGCCGTATCCTTTTCCCCAGCCTTTCTGGCAGTAAACCGCCGTACTCTATCCCCATATCATCCATAAATGGCCTGAAAACGCCCTAAATACGCCTTTAAAAGCACATATAATGCACCCGGAAAGCATAATCCACATATATGAAAAGCATGCATTACATATATAAAACGCGCTATAATCACAGCCCCAACCCATAAATAACACATTCCGATGACCGCAGAACCCCATAACGATAATCCCCCGATTCTCCACAAAACACCCCTTCAACCATATTCAAAACCGGCGGAAAACCCTAAACAACACCTTTCCACCCATACTTAAACAATAACTGTATAAAACCCGTTGAAAAGTGTTGATAACCACGTGGAAAACCATACTAATAACTCCGGGGATATCAACAGCCGAAACCGAAGCCACTTTTGTTTGTGGATATTCACACAGTTATTAAATTTTTTTCCATAAGTTTTCCATAATTATTTACCCGAAAAATTTATAAACTTATTAACTTTGCACAATGTAACACACTTTGTTGATAAACGCCATATATGGCTGAAATTCAGCAAATACTTATTAAGAAAAGCCGTTGATAATGCGTGGCTCTAATGTTGATATCAAAATATGCAAGTAAAACACTGAAAAGTTCTGAACATATAAACGGCATATCATCATAATCATATTTTTTATTTTTAAAATAAGAAATAAATATATAATGATATATGATTGTGGAGAATGAGGGATAACATGAGCCGAAAGGATAACGTGCTGAAGCAAAGGTAACAATGTAAATAGGTAAAACTAAATATTTATGGTGAAAAACGAATGGATTGAAAAAGGCTATGCCGACGAACCGGTGGAGGAAGGCATTGACCTGAAAAAAGAAATAAGACGACTGTGCAAGGAGAAGAACGCCGTGCTGCTCGCCCATTATTACACTCCGGGCGAGGTGCAGGAGTGTGCCGACTTCATAGGCGACTCGCTCGCACTGGCACGTCAGGCTGCCAAGACCGACGCTGACATAATAGTAATGTGCGGCGTGCACTTCATGGCTGAGACCTGCAAACTGCTCAGTCCGGAGAAGAAAGTGCTCACGCCCGACCTTAATGCCGGATGCTCGCTGGCCGACTCTTGCAAGGCCGAAGACCTGAAGAAGTTCAAGGAGGAGCACCCGGGCTACAAGGTGGTGAGCTATGTCAACACCACCGCTGCTGTGAAAGCGCTGACCGATGTGGTTGTGACGAGCGGCAATGCCAAGAAGGTTATAGACTCCTTCCCGCAGGATGAGAAGATAATATTCGGCCCAGACCATAACCTCGGATCGTACATAAACTCTGTGACAGGACGCGACATGCTGCTCTGGAACGGCGGATGCCACGTGCACGAGAAGTTCTCGGTGGCCGAGATTGCCAAGCTCAAGAAGGAGCATCCGGGCGCTGTCGTGATGGCGCACCTGGAGTGCAAGGGTCCTGTACTGGCCATAGCCGACGTGAAGGGCTCAACGGCCGTGATGCTGAAATATGCAATGGAGCACGACGACAAGGAGTACATAGTAGCCACAGAGGCAGGCATACTGCACGAGTTGCAGCGCAGCTGTCCGGACAAGAAGTTCTATCCCGTTCCGCCGGAAGTGAGCGAGGGCTCCGTGGGATGCTCGTGCAACGAGTGCGAGTTCATGAAGTTGAACACCCTGCGCAAGATATACAACACTCTGAAATATGAGTGGCCGGAGGTTAATGTGGATGCCGACATAGCGCGCGAGGCCGTTAAGCCGATAGAGCGCATGCTGGAGTTGAGCTGAAAATAAATATGGTCGTACGTATGGTTTTTCCATTTATATATAGTTATTTTATGGTGGATAAATTATACGTACGATTTTATAACCTTTTGAATATAACATTCTTATACCATTTAAGCTTACTTACAGTGAGCTGCATTTATTGAAACGCTTTTTCAAGCAAAATGGTATTATCTTCAATTCTGTGCGGAATAGGTGTTTTGCAGGTAAAAATTCACCATCGGTCTTGGCCGTGTATTTATTATTGAATAACATGACAAAAGATTTTTTCAATCCTTTAAAGAAACCGTTTACTAAAGATCCGTTTCTCCTGCTTCTGATGATACTGACGGGCATCGTGATAATAGGAATAGCGTATTATTGTGAATCCATATTGCTTATAGTGTTGCTTTCTCTGTCTGTATTCATTGCGTCAGTTCTTATTTATTGTTTTTGCAAAAAACAGTAGTTGTAAGAATTGTCATAAGAAGAAATAATTGAAAACAATATGGAATAACAAATTTAAAGTATAGAATAATACATTTAATATGTCATCAATGCTTCTTCGATTTTACGGGGAAGCTTTTTTTGTGTTGTAATAAAGGCTATTTTGAGTGCTAAAAAAGCCTGTTTTGGGTGGTGAAATAGTCTGTTTCGCAAGCTAATAAAGCCCGTTCTGTAAGATGAAATAGTATTTTTTGCAAGCTGTATGTCAAGAAAAGGCGGATTGAAATAGAATTTACAGCGTTCGGAAACTGTTGTCGGGAGTTTTTGACGGCAAAAAAGCAGAAATGGGGACTGGCGGAAGTAGGATATTAAAAAAAATCGGTCATTTAACAATATTTAGTTGCGAATAATTTGCAGATGCGAAATTTTCGCATTAAATTTGCGAATGAAAACAAATAAGTGATGGAAACAATAGAAAATATAAAGCAGGCAGGACTGAGAATGACACCGCAGCGCAAGACTGTTTATGAAGCGATGATGGAGCTGCGTCATGCGGGCATAGACGAGATAATAAAGAAAGTGCAATCGATGGACAGCGAGATGACGGTTTCAACAATATATCGTATACTCGACTCATTCTGTGCAGCCAACCTTCTGTCGCTCGTCTTCAATCCTGACGTTGGCAAGAGCTATTATGACATCACGGTGAAAGAACACCACCATGTGTTCAAGGGCCAGAAGATAATGGACTATATGGACGACGGACTGACGGCTCTTATAAGACAGTATCTGAAAGAAAAAAAATTCGCACCAGAAGATATCGAAAAGGTACAGGTGCAGATAATAATGAATGAATCAAAGTCAAACCCCTAAAATTTAAAAGAAATGAGAAGTATCACAACATTTGATTTGCAGTACGCACATAGATTTTATGGCTTCCAGGGCGAAGCACAGTATCTTCACGGTCATACAGGAACTCTGACCATCGAAGTGGAGGACACAGTGGAGAAAGGTGTCAACATGGTTTATCCGTGCAACGAGATACAGAAGGTGGCATGGGACGTGTTGAAGAATTTCGACCATTCGCTGATACTCCGCGAGGACGATCCGCTGCTGCCGGCAGTGCTCGACGTGTACGAGAAGCAGGGCATACGCAACGGTCATCCGCAGAACAAGATGAAGGGCGAGGCCTTCAAGACCGAGCTGGCTACGGCTTATCCGGATGCACGTCTGGTGGTTACTAAGGAGACAATGACCGTCGAGGGCATGATAAAGATTGTCTACGATCTGCTCAAAGACAAACTGAACATTGCCAAGATAACATTCACGAGCGGAGTAAATGCAGGTTCGGCCGAGTTCGATACGAAGAACAACATTGACCGCTGTCCTCTCTGTGGCGTTGCCCTCAACGAAGAAGGTGTTTGCCCGAAGTGTGGCTACAGAAAGAATTGATGCGCGTATTATGAAACAGTGGCGGTAAAGCCGCTGACCGCAGAAGTATGATTGAAGAACGGACGGAAAGTTGCAGGATGGCTTTCCGTCTGTTTTTTGTTTGTATATAATAAATGTGGATGATGTGGAAAATATTTAAAAACTTGGTTTTCCTCTTTGTTTCTGCTCTCACCTTTCGCTATCTTTGCATAAGATAGGATTCGGTTCGGCAAAGCCAAATCCGGAAAACAAATGTTTTTCCTCTTTGTCTCTGTATTCACCTTTCACTATCTTTGCAAAATATACGGATGATGTCATACTTGTGAGAGTATGGCTGATTGCTTCCTGAATCTGTTAATAAACTACCTGATTTCTCATAAAAGTAACATCTGAAGGTGTTTTACTTATATAGATGACTGTATTGTTTCAAAGGATTATCCATCATCAAAATAATTCACGATCATGAGAAAATTTATACTTTGTATGTTTCTTACGGTTTCATGTGCTGTGGTTGCCATGGCGGATGAAAAAACAGATTTGGTGAAATATGTGAATACTCTCCAAGGAACAAATTCCAATTTCACCATAACCCACGGCAATACATATCCTTCCGTGACGCTTCCCTTTGGTATGCACTCATGGTCGGCACAGACCGGAGCTAACGGCGACGGATGGAAGTATCAGTATGACAGAGATTCCATACGCGCGTTCCAGCAGGCCCATCAGTGCAGCTCCTGGACCAACGACTATTTTGTTTACAGTCTTATGCCGGTGTCGGGCACACTGAAGGTTGACCAGTATGGGAGAGCCGCAAGGTTCAGTCACAAGAACGAGACGGCGAAACCTCATTATTACAGTGTGCTTTTCGACAACGGAACAAAGGCCGAGATATCTCCTGTGGAAAGAGGTGCCCATCTGCGTTTTTCATTCCCAAAAGGCGAGAAGGCTTTTGTGGTGCTCGACGGTTATACGGGCATGTCTTCAGTGAATATCGATCCCAAGGCGCGCAGGATAACCGGATACGTGAGAAACGGACGTCTGCTCCACCCCAGCTCACGCAATTATTTCGTAATAGAATTCGACAAACCGTTTGTCTCTTTCGGCACATGGGACAACACTACGGGAGAAATTTTCTCCGGAAGACTGTCTGACGAAGGCAAGGGTAAGGGCGCTTATATAGAATTTGCGAAAGGCACAAGGGTGCAGATAAAGACCGCATCGTCGTATATAAGTCCGGCACAGGCCGACCTGAATCTCACAAGAGAGCTTTCAGGATTCAAGTCGTTCGACCAGACAAAGCAGGCGGCATGGAGAATATGGCACAAACATCTGTCGCGCATTCTGGTAGAGGACGACAACGAGGAAAACAAAGCCACATTCTATTCGTGCTTCTTTAGGGCAAGCATATTCTCAAGAAAGTATTATGAGCTTGATGCCGAAGGCAAACCTTATTACAGAAGTCCTAACGACAACAAGATATATTCGGGTTACTATTACACGGACACGGGCTTCTGGGACACGTTCAGGGCGCAGTTCCCTTTGACCTGTATACTCCATCCTACTATGCAGGGACGCTACATGAACGCCATGCTCGACTGTCAGAAACAGTTCGGGTGGCTGCCCTCATGGTCATTCCCTTTCGAACAGGGAGGAATGATAGGCAACCACGCCATATCACTCTTTGCCGATGCATGGGCCAAAGGTCTGCGCACGTTCAAGCCGGAGGACGTTCTGAAAGCCTATCTCCACGAAGTGACAAACGACGGTCCGAGCAATCCTGCCAACGGCAGAAAGGGCTGGAAAGAATATTTCACGTTGGGCTACATTCCTTATCCTGATGTGAGAGAAGCCACGGCAAAGACTCTGGAATACACCTATGACGACTGGTGCGCATACGAACTGGCAAGAGTTACTGGAAACAGTTATTACGAGGAAATATTCAAAAAACAGATATATAATTATAAAAACGTGTTCGATGCTTCCACCGGATTCATGAGAGGACGCCATAAGGACGGCACATGGGTTGAGAATTTAGATCCGGCCGAATGGGGCGGTCCGTTCACCGAGGGTTGCGCATGGCATTACCTGTGGTCGGTGTTCCACGATCCGGCAGGTTTGGTATCGCTCCTCGGAGGCGACAAGGCCTTCGTTGCCAAGATGGACTCCGTATTCACCGTTTCCAACGAGTTTAAGGTCGGCACATACGGTTTTGCCATACATGAGATGACAGAGATGAAGGTGGCAAACATGGGACAGTATGCCCACGGCAACCAGCCAATACAACACATGGTGTATCTTTACAACTACGCAGGCGCTCCATGGAAGTCGCAGCAGAAGGCCAGAGAGGTGATGACACGTCTTTACAATTCTACAGAAAACGGTTATCCGGGCGATGAAGACCAGGGACAGACTTCGTCGTGGTATGTGCTGAGCGCGCTCGGATTCTATAGCGTATGTCCCGGAACCGACCAGTATGTTCTGGGAAGTCCTCTTTTCAAGAAGGTGACAGTGACGATGGAGGACGGTCGGAAATTCGTCATAGAGGCGGAAGGCAACAGCAAGGATGCCGTATATATACAGGAAGCTGCGTTGAACGGAAAGTCTCACACAAGAAACTATCTGACGTATAAGGAGATTGTGGACGGCGGAGTGTTCCGTCTCAAGATGTCCGACAAACCCAACACATCAAGACGTACGGACATATCGGACAGGCCTTATTCGGTTTCGACAGCGGATGAAATGATGGAAAAGGATTGTGAAATTGATGAATATTGAAAAATAACAGAGTTTTATTACAGTATAAGAATAGTAAATCATTATTTAGAATAAAAATTATGTTTGTGTTTAATATAGATGACGTACTGGATGAAATAAAAGATCTCAGTGCACAAGAAAAGATTAAAGTTCTTGATGAAGCCTATGAGGAATTAGAAGCGGCTATGGAAGAACTTGTATCAACCAAAGAAGAAATAGAAGACCAATATGAGCGGGAAGTGCAGCAAAAAGTAAATGAAGCCGTAAAAAAACATATAAAAGAGCGCGGCATTCAACATGCAGTAAAGATAGAGAATGGTATGATTGAATGTGATTATAAAGATTTTGGCGTTTGTATTTCACCCAATGTTTGCAATGCAGAATGGATGTTGTCAATAGGTTTGACGCGTACAGTGCGCCTTTGGCAGTTAGAAGAAATTGCCGGAATTATAGACGTACACTATAATAAAATATGAATGTCCGCATGTTCCCAAATTAGCAAAGTTTAAACCGCCAAGATGTCCGATAGGCGTGTATTGGAACACTTTATGCTTGATGCGAGATGTATGGACAATAAAAACGTATATGATATGACCCTGCTTGATTTTTACCGTCAATACCCAGACGAGGCCTCCTGCGAGGCTGCATTGCGTAGTTTCCGTGAACACCACGGTCTGTTCTGCAGCCAGTGCGGCGGTTTGCGCCTGAGCTGGAATCCGAGCCATAAGTCCTGGACTTGCATGGATTGCAAACATGAGATGCAGCTTCGTTCGGGCACGGTCATGCAAGGCAGCCATCTTCCTGTGCGTGATTGGTTTGCGGCCATGTTCCTGCTGACGGCTACCAGGCGTGCCATATCGGCAAAGGAGATACAGCGCCAGCTCGGCCGCAAGCGTTACCAGCCCGTATGGGAAATGGTGCATAAGCTGCGCGATGTGATGGGCAGGCGCGACAGCTTTTACGCCCTTCATTGGGATATGGAAGTGGACGAGGGCTTCTTTTCCACCGAAACTCCTGAAGACCAGAAGGACTGTCCGCTGAAGCGAGGGCGTGGAAGCCAGCGCAAGACTTCCGTCCTTGTCATGGCCGAAAGCAGCCGGTCCGCTACGCCTCCTGCCAGAAAGTACAGTACGCCCAAAACTGTCGGGCATATAAAGATGCTGGTCATCGGCGATTTTAAGGCTTCCACCATCACGGGCAAGATAAAGACGGGGACGGACGGAAACGCCGATTTGACCACGGACGGGTTCAGCAGTTATGCCGCTCTTGAAAAGGACGGAGTGACAACCTCCCACCATGCCGTAGTTGCGGATGACAAAAAGAGTGTCGGGAAAGTTCTGCCTTGGGTGCACATTGCCATCAGCAATGCCAAAAGGAGCATACTGGACACGTACCATGACATAAAAGCAGAGTTCCTGCAACTCTACCTTAACGAGTTCTGTTATAAGTTCAACAGAAGGTATTTGGGCTTCAGACTCTTTGACAGGCTCGAACTTTGCGCATGTACGTATAGGGCGAACTTTAAACATCGAATTTATTGATTGGCAACTTGCGGACATTCATTTAATAAAAATATGGGAAAATGCAATGTTCCTGTAGAAGAAGACGAATTGATTCCGAAAACACTTGATATTATCAATAAGTTATTGACCAAAAAATAAAAATTTTCTCTCTTTATTATCAGTTTAATAATTATAAGTATAATCTATGATTAGGATAGATAAAAGTCTGGAAGATCATATTAAAAAATGTTTTCCTGAGCGCATTGTATATGCTAAATATAATAAAGGTACATGGAATACAAGCAGGTACATATATGTAACAACATCTTTGGCTGATGACAAAGAATTGCATTATGAATATGCCAATGGTTTTGTCGAGCTGCATTTGGAAGGAAAATATCAAAGCCAGGATTACCATGAGTTTGCAAAACAGCTTAGAGTAAGGACATCAAAAAATAATGAACTGGAATGGAAGAGATGGAAACAACTCGGGCAAGGACGTTGCAGATTAAAAAAACGTGAACCGGAAAACAGAGAAGAATTGAGAGATGCTTTTCTGAATATAATGAAAATGATAGATCCCATTATTGAATCTATATCCAAACAACAGATCGTCAATCCATCTACAGAAGCCTACTCGGGCAAGGTGGCCTTTGAAGAAAAAGGACTCGATGGCGATAATGTATGCCTTGAGACATGTACGTTAGGACAGTTGTTCAGCAATCCACTTGTTATTCCTGATTATCAGAGAAATTATTGTTGGGAGGAGAAGCAAGTTTCTGATTTGTGGAAAAGTTTAGGAGAGATCTCACCCACAGGAAAATACCACATGGGTACCGTCATTCTTCAGAAAGATAAAGATGGAAAATATGCGGTTATAGACGGACAGCAGCGTTTGGTCACACTTACATTGATATGTCGTGAACTTGGTTACAAAGGTAATCTGCCTCTTCTGAAACAAACTTTCCGTTCTGCGGCTTCTCGAGAACATGTTGCGAACAATTTGTTCCAGATAAAACAATATTGCAGCAGACTTCATGACGAGAAACTGTGTAGTAAAGTTATTGATAATCTTATTTTCTCAACACTGATACTGACTGACAGCAGATTGGACCTGGCATACACTTTCTTCTCAAACGAAAACTCCAAGGGTGTTCCTTTGACTGATTATGATTTGTTGAAAGCCCACCATCTCCGATTCGTTTATAATGAAGGACAGGCCGAACATCTGGCCAACAGGTGGAATTTTCTTGTCAGTCAGAAATATGAATTGCTGGATGCCACCTTGTCAGCTCATCTGTTCCGTTTGCGCAAATGGATGAGAAAAAGAAGTTTTGATACAGATAAAAAGTATCGTACAAAAGAGGAATTCTCTGCTGCGTTGACTATTCCTGACATTCCGGCCTTTGGAGAACAATTCATATTTTATGAGAAGATTCAAGGCGGTCCGCACTTTTTTGCCTTCACAGAGCATTTTGTTGAGAAATTTGCTGACTTTCAGAAGAAAAGACAATTACAGGCATTACGACAACACATACGTTGGGAAAGCCATTGGCGTTATGGGGAAGTCATAGAGACACTGTTGTTTGGTTATTATCTGAAATTTGGTTCTCAATATCTTACTGAAGCATTGTTTTGCATTGCCAGCAGCATTGCACAGCACAGATATGTCTCACAAAAGGCATTACCGTTTAAGATAAGAGAGTTTGCCAAAGATTCTGAAGTCATAATGATGATCGATCAGGCATCATCTCCTACATTCTTTTTTGCAGAATGTCTGTCTCAAATCAGGCGTTGGGGTAAAGATATTGAGGAGCAAGGCATACAGCTTCGCTTTTTCCAAAGATTACAAGATTTGTTTACCGAACTTTTTGATAGTTTTACTGATAGTTTCATAATAGAGAAATATTGCAATGAATACGAGTAGATATACACCAAAATTAATTGTAAAGGAGAACTTACATTTTAATATACCGATTTACCAGCGATTATTCGCATGGGGAAAAGAAGAGATAAAAGGATTGCTGTATGATTTGAAGGAACACTTTGAAAAAGCGCCAGGCCAGTCACCTTATTATCTTGGCATGCTGTCGTGTATAGGAAGAGGCGACTCCTTCGATCTGATAGATGGTCAGCAGCGTTTTACTGTCGTTATGCTTATCGGAATTGTTTTTAGAGAATATGATGATGAACACGGTGCCCGTTGGAAAGAGTTTATAGAAGAAGACAGGCAGGACTGCAAGCGTTTGGATTTCACAGCACGTCCTCAAGATCGCGATTATCTTCTTTCCATCATAAACAAAGAGCCGTCGGATTATTGCAACGAAAAAATGGACGATGCCATAAAAGAAATCAGATGGTTTATGGAGCGGAATTTTAGAAGCGAAGAAGAAAAGAAAACTTTTGCTATGCAGGTTTATGAAAGATTGTCCTTCTTCTTTTCTGTATTGCCCGATGAATACATGAACGATCCATCGTCACTGAACAAATATTTCGAATCAATGAATTCTGCCGGAAAAGGATTGGAACAGCATGAAATAATAAAGGTCCAGCTTCTGAAAGGGCAATCCGGTCAAGAATGGCTTACCCGTATTTGGAATAGTGTGAGCGATATGTCTCGTCCGATAATAAAGAAAAATGAAGACATATCATACGAAGGATATAGGAAATTATATGTGGATGCCATTACAAAGTGTCAAGATGGATTGTTTGAAGAAGCGTTTAAACAATGCGAATCATCTTTTGATAAAGAAGACGACACTGAAATTGGTATGATTGAAGCAAAGATGCGGGTAAAAGAAGAGAGTTATAACCAAGACACCTCAAATCGTGCGATATTGTCTTTTCCTGAATTTCTTATGATGGTACTTGATATCCATTTATCAATAAATGGCTCATATTCTTTCTATCGCACTGAACTGATACGGGCATTTAAAGACCATGCGATAACAGATATTCCGGCTTTCTATAATCAATTATTGTTCTACCGTTTGTTATTTGACTATTATATCATCACATTGGAAAATAACGCAAACGGTAACAGATATACAGTAATAATAAATAGTAATGATAAAGGAAATCAGTCGGAAATAGAATGTGTGTGTCAATATGAGTCAATGTTATATGTATCTCAGACTCCTTTTTATAATTGGCTCAAACCATTGTTGTTAGAGTTGTCCTCTCTTCAGAATGTTGACTGTGGCAAACTCCTCAAAATGTTGAAAGCCATCGACAATAAGCTGAGAAAAGAAGTGCCTGCTGTTGAATCGCTGTCATACAAAAGCAACCCCGACCGATATTGGTTCTGGAGGCTTGACTATTTCCTTTGGGAAAACAGAGAGAAATATTTCACAGAGGAGGAACAGCAAGATATTGTAAATGACTACATTTTCCGTTCAAACCGCTCGATTGAGCATCTTCATCCTCAAGATCAAAAGCAAAATACGATATGGGAGGAAGATAAAATCCACTCTTTTGGAAATCTGGCAATGATTTCACCGGGATTCAATTCACAACAAAACAATGATCCGGTAACGGTCAAGTTTGCCAGAATTTCAGATCAGGCACAAAAACATGCTTTACAAAGCATAAAGTTATATAGTATGTTTCTTGCTGCAAAAGGTTCTCCTGAAGGTTGGACTCCTGATATAATGAAAGATCATGAGGAGAAGATGCATAATATATTGGTTGATTCTTTTAAGGAATAATGAATGCTTAATATATATTGTTATGCTTTTCTATGACTTCTGTTAATATCGTAAGAGCAAAAAGAACTTATGTTAAGTATAATGGATGTGGATATGGTTGTGGATGAATGATGAAAAGAAAGACGGAAAGTCGTAGGATGGCTTTCCGTCTTTCTTATTACTGTTTGTGTGAATATCAGATGTTATTGAACTGTTCCACCAGTTCGCGGCAGTTCTTCATGTGTTTTCTGTACCGCAGCCACGCAATGACGCACGCTAAGGTGGTGAATGTTATGCCTGCCGTTATGATGAGCTGTGCCGTGTCCGGATTGTCCGCCCGGGCATAAAGCCGTGTGAAGATGTAGGCAAGCATGACAACCGACGGAAAGAAAGCTGCCAGCAACATACGGTTGTAGAATCTGCGGTAGCCTGCAATCTTTTCCGTGACCGTCCGCACATCGTCGTTCAGCAGATTGTCCATGCCCAGCTTACGGTTCATCCATACAGTGGCAAACAGGTCGGCCACAGCCCACAACGACACCAGTATGCCGAACAGTATGGGCCAATCTATGATAATGCAAATCATCATAACTACCGGAATTGTCGTGATGTCGAGCATCATTCTGTATCCTATTTCACGGTTTACGGCTCCTGCCGGCTGCTTGCGCATAGCCCTGAAAACCTTTTCGTTCAGCTTATGCTGCACTTCCATTTCTTCCTTAAAAACCTCATAGTCTTTTCTCAGTGCCTGAAGTTCTTTTTCAATATTCTTTTCCATACGACTTTTTTTACTTGTTAGACATTTTCTTGAGCAGTTCCTTAATGCGTACCAGTTTGAACGACACATTCTTGACTGATATTCCCAGTATGGCACCAATCTCGTCGTAGCTCAGGCCTTCAAGCCACAGCAGGATGACGCTTCTGTCCACCAGTCCCAACGCATTGATTCGCTTATAGAGTTGTTTCACCTGCAGGTTCTTTTCCATTTTGTGGTCCGTGTCCGTACTGATGCCCAAGTCCAGCCGTTCGTGTTCACGCTTCTTGCGGTTACTGAAGTTTATGCAATAGTTCAGACTTACACGGTAAATCCATGTTCTTATGTCGCTTTTCCCTTCAAAACCATCGAAGCCTTTCCACAGACGCAACAGTATTTCCTGATAAAGATCGTCCACCTCGTCCGCATTGTTCGAGAACATATAGCAGACCGTGTATATCGTACGTTCGTGCTTTTGAATGATAGCAGTAAACTGTTCTTCTTTTGTGTTCATCATTTACTTTTTACACATTAGACCACCAAATGTGGCAAAAACTATACGGGCGTGGCATATTTTTATTGTTTTCTTTCGTAGAAGTCGAATGTGTGTCCATTCCTTTTGCTTCCCGCTGTGGTTAAACAAAATGAAATAAATACTTCGGCAGTGTTTTAAACTTCGAATACAATTAAAGTTATTCACTGTCGTTTAACTGAATGTGTCTGAATGTGAAATGTATTCTTCTTTCGTATTGACTTTCCTTCAGTTTGTCCATAAACTGTATATACTCCTTTATAGCTTCGGTTTGTGGTTGTATGCTTTTTACAAAGGTTTCATAATTGTCCCAGCTCCCCCAGACGTATCTGGCAAATTCGGATATGCCATACATCTTTTCATCATTTGGACGGTCGAAAGATATAAGGTCAATAATAAGTTCTGTTTTATGTCTGTCTACATATTTAAGGAATAAATAGTTTATTTCCTGAACTCTTTCTTTTGTATTGCTGTTGGATATCAGGTATCCTTCGTTTTCCAATTCAGAATAGTCTTTTATATTCAGTGCTTCCCAATAATATTTATAAATATCATGGAGTTTCACGTCTTCGGCTATTGCTTTTTTGTAATGTTTAAATCTTATATCTCTTAGTTCTCTTTTCTTCAAAAAATAGTTTTTATTTTTATTTTCGTATGAATATAAGAAAGATGAAACAAATCTTGACGGACTGTTTTCCATCATTGTATCTTTAATAAAAGTTCTAAATGTTATTATGTTGTCGAAAAATTTTTTATCATTGATTTTAGAAATCAAATTATATTCGTTTATGAAATTCTCAGGAACGAAGTTTCCCATATAAAACATAAAGCGTATGAGTTTTCTGTACTCAATCTGATTTTTAGGTTCATAATACTCAAGTTGTCTTGTCAGTGATTTGGCTTTTGAATCTAATACAGGATTGATTTTTCTAATAATTTCGTTGTAATCCATATTCCACAACGAGTTGAATTCTTCTGCCGGATAGTCTTCTTCCATAAGTGTATCATAGAAATATCTCTCTATTGCAAATACGTTGTTTATTGATTTTGTATTTTTTGTATAATCATATTCAGGGAAAAGTCGTTTCACAATTTTCATTATGTTTCTTTTCTGATTCTCATCATAATTGAACTGATATTTCCATACAGCGTTAAGATCTATTTTGTCATTATACATACTGTCTTTATTATTGTCTTTATCTTGTGAATAAAGAATCAATTTTTCTCCTCTATCTGCAAGTATTCTTTTGTGATTTTTTGCCAGAAAATTATAAACAGGCTGGTATTTCATTTTTAAAATAAGCAGGTTCATAAGATCCGTGAGGTCTATGTTTCCATGCAGATATTTGTATGTGGAACGAAACATGTTAGTGAAGTGTTTCACGTCACGTATGTTGGTTAGTTCATCTGCGAAAAATCCTGTGATACGATATTGTGGTGTGAGTATTTTTTTAAGTTCCTCTTTTTCTTCTACGAATGTTGAACACAGTTCGTAGAGTTGCTCATAGAGTTTTTCCTTGTCAAAGTTAGGCAGGATGTATTCCACTTGGAATATTTTCTCGAGAAATATTCCGGGAGAATAAATACTGAGATTTTTAATGGCTTGTACCAGATAATTATGATCGTATGCCGCAACGAATCGTAAGTTAGGAAAATTGGCACTGTTGCGTATTATCTTCAGAACTTCCATTATTTCTTTTGATTCGAGTCTGTCCAGATCGTCGATGAATATGACGATAGGTTGTTTTATATTCAATAAAGTTTCTTCAAGTTTCTTTCTGCGGAATTCCAGTGTTTGTTTATGCCATTTTTTCAGAATGCGCGACAGAATGTTCAGTGTTTCCATCTCCGAACCGTCGAGCAGTTCAGCGTAAGCCATGAGGTCTTCGGACAAAGATGTATTGTATATTCTCAGACTTTTGTTAAGTTCTGTAAAGAAAGCCTGTGTCAGATTTGTGTCTGTTCCGTATATCCACGGTGAGAAATCAATGATTATAGCTTTGTTTTCCATCTGTTTTTTCATCATGTTTATGAATGATGTTTTTCCAAAGCCCCATGGAGCAACAATGCCCAATGTGAATGCGCCTGAGGATATGTTTGTGTCAAGAAGTTTGTTTGCCATGCTTTCCGCAAACTGTGCATGTCCAAAACAATCATATTTTTTGTTGTCGATTGGATTGTCTATGATAAAAGCGTTGTTGGGATTTGGCGTATATACAGGTTTGTGAGGAATAATTCTCAGAACCGTAACGCCGACGCAATAGAACGGAACGACATCTATGTAGCACAGAAAGTCGGAAGCGAACATTTCTGTAAAAATCCATGTTTGATTGACAAACCTGTAGTATGCCCATGTCATTATGACAAGAATCATCATAAATATTTTTCCTGCGGAAATGTGTTCGTGTCGTTTCCATTCTGCATGCAGACGTAATGATATAAACAGTATGATAAAGATTATGAGCAGACGGCTGACGGTGGTGTCCTGAAATGTTGAAAGAAAAGGCCCTACAATATATTCGGATAACTTCCTTTCAAAAAATTGATGGAAGAGGCAATAGAATACAAACAGGACGGCCCACATTCTGTTTTCGTTTTCTATTGATTCGTACATCTCTTTGATGAAACTCTTGTATTTTCTTTCTTTTTCTTCGTTTTTTCCCATTTCTTTGTATTATTGATTAAGTATAACTGATTTGTGTTATGCTTTTCATATATTCGTGGTTTGCATCACAGTTCAAAGGTATAGAATTTTTATAATAGAATATGTTTGTTTAATGAGAAAATGGTACGATAAGATAACATAATATAACGTGAGTTCGACGAATTTTCAAGGACTTACAATTCATCGAGCTCACGTTAAAACACCATTTCTCGTTTAATATCTTCTGAGTCCGACATTGCGCTTTCTTTGGCCTGTTAGTAAACATACGGACACGAAAAAAGCCGTATTCTTGCACTGAAGTGCACTGGATACGGCTTTAGGTGATTTAATGAAGCTATTGCTTCAGATTTTTTCCGACGGCTTGACAAACTCGCGTTCTTGGGCCGTCCTGATTATGTATGTTTTAAAAACACTGTAATTTATTATCTTAATCTCTGAGTTCAGAATTTGAATGTGATGTATGCTCTGAGCGAAGAGGTGGTGTATTTCTCCTTTATGTCCTCCATGTCTTCGCTTCCTGCCATGATGCTCGAATACTTACCGTTGCCGAAACGTCCTTCGATGCCGATACCTATGGCCTTCCATGATATTTCGCCTCCGTAGGTGAAGAACGATACATAGCTGCCGTTCACGTCACCGTCGAGCACGAGCATTGAGTATGAAGGTATGAAACGGAAGTAAGCCGACACTCTCATGTCGCCCACGGGATTGACCGATGCGAGCGCTCCTATCAGCGCGCCGACGTCGCACTGGTGCATTCCTGATATTAATGCTTCGCCTTCGAAATAGTCGCCGTAGTCGCTTTCCGGATCTTCGTAGTCCTCGAATTTTATGTAGTTCACGTCAGCACCGAGGTCGATTCCGAATTTAAGTTTTCCCCACAGCGGTTTCTTATGCAGGAATATCGTGCGTCCGCTTTCCAGGAAGAAACCTATGTTGCTCTTCATCTTATCGCCGTAGGTAGGCGCCAGGGTCTGTTTCACATATCCTATCGTCAAGAACTTCTTGCGTCCCCATGTTGAGCTTTCCTTTTTCTCGCTCTTCGCATTCTCTGTAAGTTCCTTTACGACGTTTTCCAGTGAGTCGATGCGATGCTGTATGCTGTCGTTCGACTGTGCGCTCATTTGTCCGCATAACGCCATGGCGCATACCATAAATAATAACTTTCTCATATATCTCATAGGTTTTGTTTAATCAAACTTTCTGTCATGTTTTTCTTATTCATTTACTTTCTGGAATCTGTAAGTCACGGTGATGGTGTATTCCGAATCACCTTCCAACACGCCATGACCCTCCAGCTTTAATTCCATCTCGTTCATCGAGATGGTGTTCATCGTTATCGTGTCTATCATGTCTCCGAACATGGTGCACAGCATTTTGTTGCCGTCCATGGAGAATTGTTCTGAGTACGGGAGGTCAAACACCGATCCAAGTTCCGGTGACTCGTATATTGTGAAAGTGGTGGATCCGTCGAATCCTATCTTCATGTAATTATCGTCGGTGTCCGATGTTATGTCCTTGTCTATTGTATCTTTGTACGGATTGCTTCCGTCGAGCGGAATGTAGTCAGCCTCAGCGGTGATGTGGGTAGTCTTCCATTGGCCTTGCAGATAGGTATAGACAGAGCTTACTTCTCCTGTATCGTCATCGTCTTCTGTGCTGGCGAGCTCGTATCTCTCGAATGTTATCACCTGTGTGAATTCCTTTTCACCTTCCTCGTCTGTTCCGTTGTCGATGAGCGTTAGTGTCATCTTGTCGTCAGACACCATGGTTACAGTGACATAGGTGGTGAAGTCGCCGTAGAACATCGGACATGACAGCTTGTTGCCGGACAGTCTGAATAGTGCTGATATCGGCAGCTCGGGCATGCTTCCGTCTGTGGAACCGGACTCGTACATGGTGCACATTCTTTTGCGGTCGAACCCTATCACACCATAGTCCTCGTCGTTTTTCGAGGTGATGTCGCGGTCAACGTAATCGCTGTAGGGCTCACCTCCGTAAGAAGGAACGAAATATTCTTTCTCCATGATGTGAGTTGTGACCCATTTGCCTTGCAGATAATTAAACAATTTGCTCTCTTCTCCTTCGCCGTCTTCGGTGCATGAAGTCATATTGACGATAAGGAACGACAGGCACAGGCACCAAAAGAGCATTTTTCCTGTACTTGAAATTAAACCGTTTTTCTTCATAGATAAATTTTTAAATAGTCTTTTCTGATTCCGGGAAAGACAGACAAAAGTAATTCTTATAATTAAACTATTACAAAGCGTGGAACCGAAATGCCATCCATAGTCTGTTGAAAATAACATCGGAAAAAATACATTCTGCACGACACCGGCACTTGTTTACCGTTGTTTACACGGCACTTCTCTGCCGCCGGTTTCCGAAACATTATGATCTGCCTGCATCCAACGCCGCATGTCAGGCATTACGCTTATGTGTTTTAATATTATGCGCGAAATGACTTTGAGTCTTCTCTTTTCAAGTACAAAAGTAAATAATATTTACTATATTTCATAAAAATTAAAAGATAAATATATGTTACAATGCTGTTTTGTTATTAATTTTTATAAAATTAGTACATTTTCCGCTTCTGATTATAAAAATATCGTGTGTTTTCGGTGTTGTTTGTAACGGTTTCCCGTTATGGATATGTGGCGTTTTAACGTGTTTGAGGTGTGCGGAAACAGACGTGGAAGTGGGATGTATGTATTTTTTGATATGAGAAAGCGGGGAGCGGAATTGGCTTATATTCTGGTTTGAGAGGAATTATTTTCACATACGCAATGCCGGTATTGTAGGAAGAAAGACGTAAGGCTATAGACAATTATAATATAAAACAGGTATTGTCGGTATGATGAATGATTGGGGGTTAATAGCTTCCTGTTGCTCTGGATATTTGAAGAACGGCGGCGGGAAGTGAATAAACGGATGAAGAGAGCTGTTGTATAAAATGAAATATAACTGATATTCATTCTTTAGATGGAAGTATTCTGCGTGGCTGTAATGCGGCGTACGGGTTTCCGTGTGATGTGAATATCAGTTATATTTCGGTATTTACGCAGTGGAAGATTTATTTTCTCAGTTCCTCAATCTTCTTTTTCACTTCTTCGCGCTGCACTGGAGATGTGCCGTATTCCACCTTGGCTATTTTCCCGTCCTTACCTACCACCACGGTCAAAGGATAGCCTTTGGTGCCTATGTATTTTTTGAACTGCTTGTCGTTTATCAGCGGAATCCAGTTGAATTTCTGCTGTTCGAGTACCGGTTTGGCTTTTTCGGCGTCCTCGTATGTTGATGAGAAGAACATCACGTCGGGCATCTCGTCCTTCCATGTCGAGAGTATAGGCATCTCGGCGCGGCACGGAGCGCAGCCGGTGAACCACAGATTGAGCACCATCACCTTACCTTTGACGTCGGCGTTGGTCCATGTCTTTCCGTTTATGTCTGTGGCGGTGAACTCAGGAAAAGCATCGCCCTCTTTCAGCAACGGCGTTTTGGAGGCATTGATGGATATTGTCATGGAGTTATCTTTCGTCTCTTTCAGTCTTTGCAGCAGTTCGTCAGCGTCTTTAATCTTGTCTTTCGGAATCTCGTATTTAAGCGCTTCTTCAGGCAGCGGTTTTGACAGTGTAAGGCCCATTGCTTTAGTTCCTGACGGTGTGCTCACTATATTTATTTTGGATATAAGGTCTTTTGCCACCGGTATTTCGTTGAAGAAGTGTCCTTCTATTATCAATAGTTTTTGTTTTCCGTTCACTGTCTGCGCGTTGACAGATAAGGACAGGAACATTAATGCCGTGAAAACAAAAAGCAATCGTAGTGATTTATGTATTTTCATATTATTGTGATTTTATGATGAAACAAAATTAGACAAATACTATGACGTGGTAAAGGAGGATGAAACTATTTTATTTTTTTATATTAATATTTATTAATATATGTATAAGGAATATGCTATGCAAAGATTTTTAAACGAAAACTTCCGCCATGTTGTGTGAAATGTAACAAATGTAATACGGTCTATTGAATGACAGATCCGGAAAATAGTGTTTCCTCTCTTTGCATTTTCATTTAGCATTTATTATTTTTGTAATAGATAAAAATATTGTTTTGTAAAAGATATAAGCATTTGAGAATATTATGGAAAACTACGGAAAAAGAATAAGAGTGGTGTCGGGTGACATCACACGACTGGATGTTGACGCCATAGTGAACGCCGCAAACAATTCGCTGCTTGGCGGTGGCGGAGTAGATGGAGCCATACACAGGGCTGCTGGCAGGGAACTTCTGGCGGAGTGTCGCACGCTCGGAGGATGCCGGACGGGCGAGAGCAAGATGACGGATGCCTACCGTCTGCCGTGTCGGAAGATAATACACACCGTGGGACCAGTGTGGCATGGTGGCAATAATGGTGAGCCTGAGCTGCTTGCTTCGTGCTACTCCACGGCACTGAAACTGGCTGAGGACAACGGTATGCGCACTGTTGCCTTTCCTTGTATAAGCACCGGCGTTTACGGTTATCCGCAGGAAGATGCGGCAAGGATAGCTCTGAAAACAGTGAAGGAGGCCATCGCAGGCGGAGCATATACGGGCGACGTGATATTCTGCTGCTTCCTTAAGGAGGATGAGAGGATTTATAAGGAACTGCTGGGAGTGGCTGGCGAGTGAGGTGCGCAGTGCGTTGTTTATAAGAAAAATTAGTAAATTTACGGCGCGAACGGCGGATGACGTACGGATATACAGATGTCCTGCCGCTTACGCTCTTATGTCTTGTCGATTCATATGTGTGACGGCATGGAAATGAACCCCGATGTTTTGTGCGTTCACCGGACAGAAAACAAATCGTTTATCGTTTTATTATAATATACTGAAGTTTCCCACCCCTTCATATCAGCTATTTGAGTAATAGTTCCCTTCGGT
>ERZ779669.413-NODE-413-length-26344-cov-3.841455_pt1 | contig 26344 bp, 27 predicted proteins | sample MGYA00511372_ERZ779669 | MGnify/ENA primary metagenome ERZ779669 (study PRJEB29588, sample SAMEA1967891) | human gut metagenome | biome: human gut; feature: human-associated habitat; material: faeces | place: Denmark | collected 2008/2010 ... | reverse complement strand
GCGTCTCTCTCCGGCGATGATCTGGTAGCCTCCGTCGTCCATCTGGCGCAGGGTGATGGGCTGTATGATGCCTATCTCGGCAATGGAGTCGGCCAGCTCTTGCAAGGCCACCGGGTCGAACTCCCGGCGTGGCTGGTTGGGGTTGACCGAAATCTTGGACAACTCTATTTCGTTGATGGACGATGAGCCTTCGGTCTGCACTTCGTCCATCGAGAGCAGGGCGTCGAGCCCGCGTCCTAAAGCGTTTCTTCTTTGTGCCATAGTCCTATTGTTAATGGGGAAAGACGGGGATGGGAAATGTCTCTTGCCGGCAGCATGTAACGCCGGAGTACACCGTCCTTAGTCCGTCATCCTTCGTTCCCCTTTCAGTTATTCTTTTCTCGTTCAATCAGTTCCTTGGCCAGCGCCATGTGGTTCTTGGCTCCCGTCGATTCGGCATCGTACAGGATGGTAGGGATGCCGTAGCTGGGGGCCTCGCTCAGCTTGACGTTGCGCTGGATGACGGTGCGGAACACCAGCTCCTGGAAGTGGCGTTTCACCTCGTCGTATATCTGGTTGGCCTGTCGCAGGCGTGAGTCGTACATGGTGAGCAGGAACCCTTCTATTTCGAGTCCCGGGTTCAGCTTCGACTTGATGATCTTGATGGTGTTCAGCAGCTTGCTGATGCCTTCGAGTGCGAAGTATTCGGCCTGCACGGGGATGATGACCGAATCGGCCGCCGTGAGTGCATTGACCGTAATCAGTCCCAACGAGGGCGAGCAGTCTATCAGAATGTAGTCGAACTCGGCCTTGAGTGGTTCCAGTACCTCTTTCAGTATCTTTTCACGGTTTTTGAGGTTGAGCATCTCAATCTCGGCACCCACCAGGTTGATGTGCGAGGAGATGACCTTCAAGGTATCAATTTCGGTGTCGTGAATGGCTTCGCGTACATCGGCCCTGTCAATGATGCACTCGTAGATGGTGCACGCCGACTGCTTGATATCCACACCCAGTCCCGAAGACGCATTGGCCTGTGGGTCAGCATCTACCAGCAGAACTTTTTTGCCTTCGGCTGCAAGTCCAACGCCCAAATTTTCACAGGTGGTGGTCTTGCCGGTGCCGCCTTTCTGGTTGACGATGGCAATCGTAGTTGCTTTCTTTGAAATTTTTATCACCTCCGCATCGCTAAGTCGTGGTTGGTTTGGTTCTGGTAGGAAAGCTGCATCGTAGTGGGTGCGTTGTACAGAGAAGCGAGCAGGTATTGTTTCATGTTTCGGATCGGGCTGCTGTTCTCTGCAAAGCACTTCAGCACAAAGCGGATATGGTCAGCGTTCAGCTTCATAAAGCGACTGCGTACCACCTCGGCGGGCTTATCGTCCCCGGCAATGCGCAGCAGCTTGCGGTTGGTAGCGCAGGTGTCCACCAACAAATCTACGATCTGATAGATGGTGTCCTCATCATCCGGGCAGAGCCGGAGCAGAAGGTCTACCTCCAAAGACTGAGAAAAATATTCTTCCAGTTGGGTGCGTTTGCTCATCCCATCCGATTCTTCAGAATAGAAAGGATCAGTCTCACTCATTTCAGTATCATTCTCTTTAGTCTTATTACATCGTGATTTTGAAGGGTCTTGACTTGCGTTTTTGAAGCCTCCAGAATCGTGAAAATCACGATTCTGGAATATTGATTTTGACGATTCTGCCGAAAAGTTCTTCACATACACCAAACTTGGCTTTCCCAGACCTCTGCGTTTTCGTTCAATCAGACCAAACTTTTCGAGTTCCCGGAGCAGCTTTGTCGCTTTGTTGTCTGCGCAACACAACGCCCTCTTGACATCCTCTATCGTGAAGATAATGAACACCCGGTTCTGCTCGTCCAGCCAGCCGTTTTTCACGGACAGACTCATGCGGTCCAGCAGGATACCGTACAGGGTCTTGGCATCGGTTGACAGGCTCTGGAACCGTGGCTCCTGAAACAGAGCCTTTGGAATGCGGTAGAAGGAGAACAGCTCTCCGGCTTGTCCGTAGAAGTAGTCAAGGGTCATGTGGCTTTTTCAACGTTTTGCTCCAGCTTGTGTTCAAAAAATCGACCGCCTTTCGTTTGAAAATAAAAAGCGCACTCTTTTCTTATTGAAAAGTGGTGCGCTATGTAATATAATGGCTGTATAATTTAGCTATCCAAAAGATAGTCGATGAGATATTCTTTCGGAATCATGAAAGATCGTCCGACTTTCAGGCAGCGAATTCTATGTTGATGGATTCTTCTGATGATGGCAGTCTGGCTTTTGAAACCGAGTAAAGTTGTTGCTTCTTCGACAGACAGCACATCAGGATAGTTCACAAATAATTTTTTATAATACTCTTTTGCTTGATTTTGATTCATTATCCTTGACTTTCCTTTCGTTTTGTGCCTAAGCAGAGGAGCGTTTTGCCCTGCATCCCTCCTGAACATCCCTCCAATTTCCATTTGGGCGGTCCAAACCGAAAAAACAGAGTAGAGGAAAAACGCATCGAAAAATCGTGGATATTTCAAATTATTGCTCGTTGAGGCGTGAATTTTGCCTTTGCACAGTGGGAACCAGATATCACTAGATATCACTGGATGACACCAGATGGAAGATGAGGACAAAAACTCAAAATCCCTTGTGCTAATAACACGTGTGGGTTCGACCCCCACCACCGGCATTGAAAAGCAGCTTAGAATCGTAAGATTTTAGGCTGCTTTTCTTTTTTGCCCCCCGCATTCGGCTCATTTTCACACTTTTGTCTCCTCCGGGAAGATCCTGACGATGGCATTGGCAGAAGATACCTTGCTGGAGAAATCCAGATGTGTATAAATGTTGCTTGTTGTGCTGATGTCACTGTGACCAAGCCACTCCTGAATTTCCTTCAGGCTCACCCCGTTGGCATAAAGCAGACTGGCGCAGCTATGGCGCAGGTCGTGGAAACGGATACGCTTCATCTGGTGTGCTACCAGAAAATCCGGGAAATGCTGGCTCAGGAAATCGGGCCTAATCCGCTTTCCCATCGGGTCTACATAGATATAGTCAAGATAATCGGTGCAATAGCTTTTGCCGCAGACCTTCCGATTCTGCTCCTGCTCCTTTTTCATTTTATTGAGCATCTGCTCACAGGCAGGGATTAGGGGAAGTGTCCGGCAGCTCGACTTTGTTTTTGTCTTATCTCGTGCGATTTCCGTTACCGTTCCGTTGACCTTTGCGGTCACAACCGTATGCTGAATGCTGATTTTCTTGTTCTCAAAGTCAATGGCATCCCATTTCAAACCAACAATTTCACTGCGCCGCAGCCCGTAGAATGCAGCCATGATGACGCCAAACTCCGAAGGGTCACCTTGAATCACCTTGAAAAGTTGCTCCAGTTCTTCACCACTGTAAATCTCCGACTTGAACTTTTCCTTACGAGGACGTTCAACGCGATCTGCCGGGTTGGAACGGATCATGCCGATTTGAAAAGCATACTGTAAGCATTTGCGGATGTTGGCGTGATAGTGAATGACGGTGTTTGCCGTAAGGCCACGATCCAACTCATGCTGGTAGAAGTCTTGGATGTATTTGGGATGCTGTTCCATATCCTGTAATGTATAGTGGAGCGGTTCAAAATATGGGACGATCTTGTGAATGATTGCTCTTTCATAGCTGGCATAGGTTGTGATTTCCACTCGTGACTTCATCATTTTCAACCAGTCTGTGATGAAGTCGGTGAAAAGTACCGGGGAGTTATCAAGGCAGGGGTCAACTTCTTTGATGGGGCTGACCTTCAGCCAATTATTGGCAACGGCATATTGCAGGGCATCGGTCAACTCCTTGTGCCAATCAAGAAGCTGCTGTACACTGGCCTCCTCCTGCTGACGCTCATAGCGGAAGAACGTTTCCAGATCGCGCGGAGAGAGTGCTTTCAAAGACAGCCGCTTCTTTTCAAAGTATGGGACAACTACTCTTCCCAGATCATAAGCATATCTGCCATAGGTTTCGGGCGGAAGGTTCATCACACTTTCCCGAAGCCAGCGGTTCAGATATTCCGATACCGGCAGGTCGGAAACCTGCTGCATCGTTTCAGGGTTAAACTCTTTTTGTGTTTTACGCAACAGAGATTCAGCTCTTTTTTTGTTTCCTTTAACCGGAAGTCCTGTGCTGATGGATTTGGTTCTGCGCTTTCCATTTGTGTCTTTCCAGCTCAGAATCATCTGATACATACCGTTTTGTTCTCTTAAATGTCCGGCCACATTTGTCATAGTTATGCTCCTTTCTGTTCGCAGCCAAACGTCCTTTGCTTAGGCATCATAAGTTTAGAAGATTCTGGGGTGTTTTGCAAGGATGGCGCAAGAGAGTTTGATAGGCGCATCCCTCCAAGTTGCCGATTCTGATCGATCAGGTACTCTACCACGCAGAGTTTTGGTATCTTATAACTGCGTCCTACACGCGCCGAGTGGATCTTATTCTGCTTGACCAGCAGATACGCATTCTTCCGGCAGATGCCAAGCATTTCCTGAAGAATGTCTACGGATACCACATCCGGGTAATCCTTGAACATCATCATGTACCGCTCCGTCTTGCGGTCGGGCTCTTCCTGAATCAAAGTGCAGGCTGCGATCTCGCTCATTCCTGTCCTCTCCTTTCCAGTTCAATATGTCAATTATTTGAAAGAAAATACTATATGTAAAGAACGATGGTCTTTTCCGGGTACCATCGCCCTTGCCAAAGGAGATATTTGAGTTTAGAACTTCATCGGCAGCGCGTCTTTCCTGCACTTGCCGTTGTAGGTGGTGTAGATGGGATAAACGTACCGCCGCCAGCCCGGAAGCTTGGCGGGGTTATCCCGGCTGATACGGTAGAGCTCCATGGGATGGACTCCGCTCAGCGCACGGACAAGCCGCTCCGCGCTGTACTGCCCGTGGTACAGCTGTACAAAGTACATCACGCCCCGCAGGACAGCCGCCCGGAAGGAATCCGGTCTGCCCTCCCACGCTTCCACGATGTGCCGCAGAGCTTCGCAGTAGATTTCTTCGCCCAGCTGGTCGTACAGCTTCAGCGCCGTGCCCACGCAGCTGATACGGTAGTCGCTCAGCTGCATGCTGTCGTAGTTGAGGGACAGCCCCACCCGGTTGGTGGCTGCGACGAACGCCTTGGAAGGCGCATCGCCGCCCACCACCTTGGCGCGCAGCCTGATGCCCGCCGACAGAGGCGCAGCGTGACCGTTCTGCTCCGCAAAGAGCAGGGCCTCCTGCTCCATCGTCAGACCGGTGTAGACCTTGCAGAGGATCGGGCGGTCCTCGCCGCCGTTGAGGAGGATGCAGCCCTCGATAGTATGCTGCCCGTCCATCACATAGTACCTGCCGTTGCGGAAGCTGACCTTCGGCTCGTTAACGATGTACTCGTTGAAGTCCCTGGCGATCAGCTCCACCCGCTTGCGTTCCACGCCCCGCTGGTAGAGTTCGCGGGGATAGATCAGCTTGCTACTGTGGATGACCGAAAGCTGGTACGGCGGGTTGATACCGATGAAAGAATTGTTGTCGTTCAGGCGCATCGCATTTCCTCCTTGATTCTCCAAATGTACTTTTCGGCTTCCTCTAAGATCTCAGTCACCTGCTGCTTCCGCTTCGGGCTGGTGAGCAGGCTGGGATTGAAGGTGAAGCTGTATTCCAGCCGCTGAATCATGGCATGAACAGCGGATTGCAACTCGGTGTACAGCATCATTTCCTCGATGCTTCCGGTGTTCTCAAAGGACGACCGGATGGGCGTATAGGGGTAGACAGGCGGTTTGCCATCCACCACCTCAGGCGGCGCGTAAAGCGCCGTAGAGCGCCGGATAGGCTCTATCTGCTGGATGCTGCCCATCGGGTTCAGCGCAAGGCTGATGCGTACTGCATCATCCACCCGGCGCATCTCCTCCGGGGTCAGATGCCCCAGATACTTCAGCGCCCGGCTCTTGTCGATGGTGAAGATCTGCTCTGCCTGCACGACAGACGGCATGTTCAACCCTGCGTTTTCCAACAGGCAGTGGGTCGGCTGGTTTACTTTCTTTTCCGCCTTGCTTGTCATGGTCGCAACGATCAGGGTCGGCGAGTGATAATTGCCCACGTCATTCTGAAGAATGACCGCCGGACGGTCACCACACTGTTCCGAGCCGGTGCTCGCCCCAAAATGGGTGAAGAAGATGTCTCCGCGTTGGAATTTCCAGTTTTGCTGCAAAATTGTACCTCCATGTTGTTATGTGCAAAGCCCGCTGCCGGATGTTCCGCAGCGGGCTTCGTTCACGGTATGGTGGTATGGTTGGATCAGCGGTGCATGACCACATAATCGTAGCCGCGCCGCATCTGGCAGACGGTGCAGGTGTCCATGCTCCGGTCTGCGCTGGGTACAAGTGCGATCTTGAATGCCTTTGCATCCACAAAGTGCCGCAGACAGGTACCGCAGAGGGTGCGGATGGACTTGACCATCTCAGGGGTCAGCTCCATTTCCTCGTAGATCTCCTGCTCGCGCACCGTGGGGTTCAACTCATCCATAAAAGTGTCCTCCTATATGTATCAAAGTGGATATTCGGGTAAAGAATAAATTGGGATACGTAAAAAACGGGAACTACCGGATGCGCAAAAACGTACCCGGCAGTTCCCGGATCAATATGATTAAAGGTCTCGCATATTCGCCCTCGGCCCCCTGCGAGTGGGGCATAAACATCTGGCAGCGGACTTGTACCGCTTCATTGGCATTTCAGCCACCCCGTCTGCTTTGTGACCGGGCCGCGAATTACGGAAGTATCATTATCGGAGTACCAGATGACGGAACTATTCAGTTTTCAAGGTTCATGAGGTCGGACGTTTTTCCCTGCGGCGAGTGCCGCTTGGAAAATTGTCCCTTCACTTGGTAGGCATCGAAAAAGGCCAAATTGTTACCTGAAAAAGAAAATGGTTCAAAAGTTCTTCAAAAACATAGTCATTCGTTCGATTCGCTTATGAATCGTAATCCTTTTGGATTCCAAGGTCATTGCAATCTCGGACTCGGTGTACCCAGCATAGACATAGAGCGTAAGAATTTTGAGGTCGAGTTCCGATAAATTTTCGAGAGCAGCCAGCAGCCGCTCGTTCTCAATTTCGCCGATCCATGTGAAGCAGCTCTTGGTTTCGCAGTAGTGATCCGTAACGGAAATAGCTTTCTGATACTTGTCCATCAAGGGCGAGTAGGATTCTTCGCTCTGTTCAAAGGACGGCGCTGCCATTTCCTGCGTATGGTTCTGGTAAGAACGATTAGCGTTAAAAACAGACCAGTCGTAATCGTACATTGCGTGAATCGCTTCGCTGCTCATACCAGCATCCTCATACTGCTTGCGGGTCATAGCCCATTGACTATCAAAATTCTTCTTTTCCAAACCGTAGTTAAAGCCCATGTTAAACCTCCAAATTTTCGATAAGTCGTGAAAAGTCGAAAGTTTGGAAGGCTACGGATATTTCGCCGTTTGGGGCATCCACGAAAAACGGACAAACATAAAGCCTGCTCCTTTTTACGGGAGCAGGCTACCTGAAGGCTAAAAAAATAGCCGGACAACCAACTAACAGAGCGGTTCTAAAAGCAGAATCACTCTATCAGCTGTTGCCCGGCTATTTGGTGCGCGTTTCATACATTGCCTTGCGGCAATGGCCCGTTGCTCGGTGACGAATAGTCCATATTCAGGGTGCAATGCACCCGATTTTTTTAGAGGGTCACTTCTTTCTTCGGAATGATAAATCAATGCGGAGGAGTGTATTGCAGCGGTGACATTTCAGATGAATCGTGCCGCTGCATCCATCTATCTTTTGATAAAGCTTCATGCCGCATTTTTCGCAGAAACGCCAGCCTTCCATATGTTCTTTAAGTCTGTCTTTCATTATCACCCTGCCTCCATCAACGAAAGTGTGTGGCGATACGGAACATCGCTGGTCAGGATATGCAAATACTTCATACGATTTGCAAGAAGCTGACGCTGCACACCTAGTTGCCTCGCCATCTTCTTAAAACTAGGGTAGTTCATATCTAACTGCGATCTGGATATATGAGATAACGTGTCAGGGAACTGGAAGAATGCCATGGAGGCCCTCACAAGGCACTCTGGCAGCAAAAGACCTTCTGCAATAATGTCCGCACAGTCTTCTTCCAACTGGTCTGAAAGAGCCAGAAGTGGATAATAAATGTGCAAAAGCTGATGCCCGATTTCGTGTGCCAAAGTAAAGTTCCGCACTCCGGTGTTGTGGAAACCTGCCAGCGAGGAATCTATCACAATGTCTTTGGGGCGCAACGTGTCACAAATGATTGTGCCATCTTCTAGTTCCATTCGGATTATAAGGCGCTCATGTGCAGTCATGCCTAACATAGAGCCATCTTTAGATAGTGGGAACATCTTGATGCTACCGCCCATCAGTTCCATCACAAGCATATCCAAGTCTATCGCCTGCGGATGATTCCGTACAAACGGAACACGCTGATAATAATGAGCGATTACATGGTCTGCAACTTGCAGTAACTCATGCTTTGAACCCAAACAACTCATGTGTACGCCTCCCATTCATTTTTATTATCCTACTCGATCTGTGTAGATTGCGCCGATTATACCGCATTTTTTCTCATGCTGCAATATGCTCAATGGTTTTTTGTATAAATATCAAATAAATTCAAATAACAACTGTAGAATGTCACAAAATAAACGAATGCTCGATGTTTATATCGCTCGAAATAAGGCTATTTATATGTAGCAATCCGTTGCTTCCTATTGTACAGTGTCACTTTTTTGCAACAAGAAAACGCCCTCGATAAGAGAGCGTTATTTTATAAATATTCGTTTTTGATTGCCATGACACTATCAACAATCTGCAGAAGCTGTTGCGTTTGCTCAGGGGACAACTCGCTTATGACCTGAGATAGATGTCGTATTGCAGCGTTCTCCACATTGATCGGTGTATCTATGTCCTTGAAAAGGTCATCCATGCTGATTCCCAAACCCTGACTGATGCGCTCCAAGGTGGAAAGCGTCGGATTCTGCATTCCTCGCTCTATATGACCAACATAGGACGGGTGAATGTCGCAACGAAGTGCAAAGTTTTCGATACTAAGTCCTTCTTGTTTACGAGTTTTACGGATTCGTTCACCAACTTGTATCGCAAGCTTTGAACGCACCTGTGTAGAACGACTTTTCCCTTTTGATTTTGCCACAGCATACCTCTCATCTTCAAAACAACAAGTGCTTTCCCTAAAAAGAGTACACGTTGCGGCAAAAACCTTCAATAGAATATAAATACTGAAATTTTACTACATATATTGCTTGTTTCAAAACTGGTATTGATAAATCATTGGATTTCTCAAGATCAAACTTGCACAACATCAAAAAGCGGAGCCCTGAAAAACAGGACTCCGCTCGGATGGACGGGATATCAATAATTTATAGCAGCAATTCTACAGAACAGTTTTGACAAATCATCCTCTTTCAGAGAAAGTCTCTTAATGACGTACAACTATCTGTTCAACAATCCCCCAAAACTGTATGTGGCATTGAGGGACTTGTATCAATTATCGTTTTATTTTAAGAATTGCACCTGTAAGGGGGTCGTACTCGATGGTTTCGGAATAGCTACCGTGGAAGTTGAGATTTCCAGTACTGTTCCATGTGACATTGAAAATTCCTTGATCCGTATCATTTTCCGTTCGGATTGTGCCAATGAGTGTATCATCCTTATAGATGGTCACACCAACATCTGGAGTATAGGCACTCATCGTATAAATGGAGGACATCGGTTTGGTTATAGACATTCCTCCATCCGCATTTATCCGGATAGCACATACATCATGTCCATAAGGGTCAACAAAGGGACACCATTCACCTGCGGAATAGTCACGGTGCGTGCCATGAGCACAGTCTACATAGCACGCGTTTTCTGTCATCTTACCATCGGGGGCAAGGTAAATGTGAGGTGCAGGAGAACCAGCATGATTGGGCCAGCGATAAATGAGATGCCAGTGTGGAGGGTAATCTGTATGAATCTCATTGTTCGTTTCAAAGCCCAAAATCAGGAGATAACCCAGACGATTCCGGTTCAAATACTGCGGGAGATCAAGTGCATACAACATCTCGCGCATGGCAAACATATAATGGTTTGCTGCTAAAATTTCGGTTGCCGGATAATCTCCTTCGCGGTATTTTCCTGCACGTCGTCCGATATGGTTCTGCTCGATTCGCAGGGTCAAACCGGGATCACGCAGAATAGAATGTACATATAGCGTTCGTGTTGGCCCGGTCAGACCGCTGATCTCAAAATTAAAGGTGATGATACCGTTTTTGTTCTCGAAGTAAAGAGTCTGCTTTTCACAGAGAATTGCAGTTACCTCATACTTGTTTTCGGTATCAAAGGAGCAGGTTGCAAGACAAGCATCTGCTAACTGTGTGTGTTCCACATAGACAACGAATTCATTATCCGTTTCATAGCAGAAATGTGGGTCGTTAACAGCTTCCAAGAAAAAGTCGGCATCAAAGTGAAATATTGGTAGACCGTAGTGCCCTGCCTTTGATTTGATGATTCGGATGGCAGTTCTCCGATGATGGTGCGGTTGGTAAAATTCAGGGATTTGATCCATACTAATACCTCCTCGAATACAGCTTTCATATGTCCATTATAGAACAAGCACTGGGATTCGTCAATAATTATTTTGACACGTTTCAAAAAAAGTGATAGAATAGCATCAGCATAAAGAAATTTACCATAGGAGGTGAAAAATGTATACAACAGGGCGCATGTTTGCGATGCAGAAAGTAGCTGCTACAGTGGTCTCTCTGCATAGAAATTCGTAAAGAAGTACACACAAATAGAATACTACCTTATTCCGAACAAGTGTGTTAATCCGAAACGAAATAGAGGAGAATTGATATGAAAACACAACCTGTGACCTTCGCAGCAATGACAGATTTGCATCTGGACATTATGCACGATGGCATGATGCGAATAGATGCTTTTCTGGATGCTGCACAAAAGGCCGATGTCGATTTTATCATTCAGCTGGGTGATTTTTCTTATCCCAAGGACACTTCGACCTGTCTATGTGCACCGGAGAAAATGCCCATCAATCTCAAATATGCAATGGAATGTCCGACTGAAATACCAAAACTAGAGATTCTGAATAAATTTAATTTGTTTTCCAAACCGAAGTATCATCTCCTCGGAAATCATGAGTGTGATTTTTGCTCCAAGGCAGATGCTCTGGAAATGTATGGGATGGAAAAGCCCTATTACTCGTTCCATCTCAAAGGCTGGCACTTCATCGTTCTGGACGGTAACTCTTATCGGGATGAACACGGCGACCTTGTGGATTACAATTTTGGAAAATATTTTGAAACCACAGACCTCCCGTATCTTGGAGAACAGCAGCTTGTGTGGCTTCGGGAAGAAGTTCTTTCTGCGACAGAACCCATCGTGATTTTTTCGCATCAGCCGCTCTATGCCTGCCCTCGCGGACTCAGAAATGTTGACGACCTGCAGAAGATTATCCGGGAAGGCAGAGCAGCAGGAAAGCGGATTCAGTTCTGCATGAACGGTCATGTTCATCGGGATATCAGGCATTTTGAAAATGGAATTTTGTATTATACCCTTAACAGTATCTCCAACTACTGGGCGGGAACTGCGTACGCAACGCACCGTTACAGCTCTGAGATTGAAGCGAAGTTCCCAAATTTGCAATTTGTTGTTCCCTATGCAGATCCAATCTATGCAATCGTCACGTTGGATGAAAACGGTGTTTCGGTAAAAGGAGTAGAAGGTCATTTTGTTCCACCCTCTCCCGAAAAAACTGGAATCACTGTGCCGTTGACTCCTTCTGTTGCATCATGGTCTTTTGCATGGGACGAATTTGAGACACTTCAAGGTGATGTTTAATCACAAAAATACAGCCTCCGAGATATTGGCACTATGCCTAAACTCGGAGGCTGTATTTTATTTCATAGTGCGATTGTAGCTTTGAATGGCATAGGTTAAGGCATCTTGTGGAGTTGCTGTGTCATTGTATACCGTATTGACCGCCATGCCTAAGATGCTTAAAAATCTGCGCTCATCAAAGCAGGTTGCTTTCTGCGGGGGAATACGATTGATCTTTGACTGTGCAATACACTTGTGAGAGAGTCCAAGCCAAGGATATGTATCAAGGACCTCATAGTTGCTGTACGTTTTTTCGCAAGGAGAAACACTGCCTAGAAGGGTCATGGCAGTCGCAATCTCCTCGCTGCAAATCCATTTTATAAAATCAAATGCTTCCGTTTTGTTTTGGCTGTTTTTGGATACTCCAATACAGCCGCCACCCAGCAAAGAATTCTGCCCCGGAAGATATGTGTAACCGATTTTATTGATAATAACTGAATCACTGTCCATCATCTCTGAGGCATAATTGCTGAAAATGATAGACATTGCTGTATCGCCTGCGGCAAACTCACGTGCCGATTCTCGCCACCAACTATTATATCGTTTGGGAGAATAATCCTTGGCTTCGATAAGTTCCTTCATGGATTGAATAGCGATGTCTGTGTTGAGGAGCAGATTTCCATTTGCATCGAACAAATCGTGCGAGTGACTGAAATACCGTGTTAGATATTCGGTTGCAGCAACGCCACTGTTTCCAAGTGTCAATGTTGTGCCATAGGTTGTGGGGGAATGTTCATTGAAACGTCTAGTGAAGAACCTTGCGATACGGTTAAAGTGCTCGAAATCTTGCGGCGGCGCAAGCTCTTCCTTATACTGTTCCTTATAAAGACGCTGCAGGACGGTGTTCTCAAACAAATCTTTACGGTAGAACAGTAACTGTGCGCTCGGTGTTTCAGGAAAGGCATAGGCAACGCCATTCACACTTGTATATTGTGGAACAAGGCCGGGGATAAAAGGCTCGAACAACTGCTCGGCGCTGGAAGATGTTAACTCACTCAAGGGCGCAAAAATATGTTCACCAAACCACGAAAGCCATGTGTGGTCCAGACGGATGACATCATAGGCATCTGTGTTTCCAAGGTCGCTCAGAATCTCGTGAATTCCATCATAAGAACAGATGGCGACTTTGATTTCGATTCCTGTTGCATCCGTGTAAATACGAGCCATGTTCTCCATAATTCGAGCCGTCGGGCTGTCCAGTGTCAGAATCGTCAGCCTTTTGCAAGTCGAACCCGGAATTTTGGATAACCAATTTCGCATCCCATCGTTATGCAAAATCATCGGTTGAATTTCGGATCGTTTGTTTTCTTTCCGCTTAATAAGCTGCTCTGCGGCACAGCGTCCCATCAGACGGTAGTTCAGCTCATATTTTTTACATCCGACCGATGGAATTGTAAAAAGCGGCGAAATGGTATAAATTGGCGAATGAAGATGAGGATAGAATGTCTTGCTGACATTACTGAAATTTTCTGCCAAGTGATAATTTGTCAGAACTACGGCATCAACTGGTTCAAGATCGTTCAAAACCTGCAAAAAATGGGTATAACAGTGCTGTGAATCGGTTTGGACATGGTGCAGGATGCAGTTTTTGGCTTTTAATGCAGCCGAAAAAGCCAAGTAAAACTCATTCTGACTGGAATAATCCAAAGTCTCAGTGATGAGAAGGATGCGACTGCACTTTTTAGATGTTAGCTTTTCTGCTAATTCTAAACCAGCTTTGGCGTAATCGAATCCAATATAGAAAGGGGAATCAAAGGGATTTCGCTCCACAAAGACAACATCCTGCTTTGGAATCCCGATTTCGTCATAAATGTTCCGGCCATCTTTTGTACAAGACGAAAATGTAGCAATTCCCGCCGTCATTTCGGAACGGATAGTTTGGAGTTGGAATTCCTCCTCTGCAAGCAAATCGTTTGAAAAATAGAGTCGAACGGAATAGCCACTAGATTCCGCATAGTTCTTAAAGCTTAAAAAGAAGTCGGTATATCGTCTGTCGTGCACATTGGGTATGATTGCTGCCAGCAGCTTCGATGAGCCCTGTCGGAGTGTTTTGGCTCGTTGATTCATGGTATAGCCCAGTTTTGCACATGCTTGTTCAACCAGAATTATTTTATCGCTGCTGACATTGCCACGTCCGTTCAGCACATTTGAAACGGTGCCTTGTGCAACGCCCGCTTCTTTAGCGATATCTTTAATAGTAGGCATAGTATGATTTTCCTCCTAATTGGACACCTTCTCTATATTTACAGTATAATGGAGCATTTCGCAAAAAACTATTGAACTTTTTCACAATATTCAAGAAAGAACTTCTATGTTTTGCTGTATTGACACGTTTCAAAATGTGTGCCATACTAAAAATAAGGAGGCTATCGCCATGAATAATACGTTACATCTTTATAATCGTGACCGCGTTCAGGTAGCAGCACATCGGGGTGTTGCTGGCGTGAACATCCCTTGCAACACGATCCCGGCCTTTGATATCGCACTGCACGGCGGTGCAGCCATTCTGGAGATGGACTTATTCAAAAGTCTTGACGGCGAAATCTTCATCTTCCACACCGGAAAGGAACCGTTTCAACTTGACCGTCACATTGATCTGACCCGGATGACCGCAGAGGAAATCCGCAAGCTGCGACTCATCAATGTAGATTTTAACGAGACGGAACATGGTCTGAACACGTTTGATGAAGTGCTGGAACACATGAAAAATCGCTGCATCCTGAATCTGGACCGCTGCGGCGCATTTATCCCGGACGTTATCAAGCAGGTCGAGCGTCATGGCATGAAGGAGCAGATCTTGCTCAAAAATGCACCTACCAAGGAAGTTTTAAAGACCGTCGAAGAGGTTGCCCCGGATTACATGTTCATGCCCATCTACATGGAGAACGACACGGCCAGCGAGATGATCGAGTCCATGAACATCAACTACATGGGCGCAGAACTTGTGTTCTCGACTGAAAATGCCCCGGTGATCCAGCCGGAGTACATTGAGGCAATGCACAAAAAAGGACGTACTCTGTGGGGAAATGCCGTCCTTTATAATTATAAAGTTCCTCTTTCTGCCGGACACACCGACGATGTTTCCATGATGAAAGACCCGGCTCTGGGCTGGGGCTGGCTGGTCGAGCATGGCTTCGACATCATCCAGTCGGACTGGACCTATCAGTGCTGCCAATATCTGAAAGACAGCGGTGTGAACCGCTGAGACTTCGCTTTTGAAAACCAGTAGCCGGAGATTCCTTCCTTGCATCACGTGTTTTTGATCTCGATAGACAGTCGTAAAAACAAAGGGAGATTTGAAAAATGAACAGACCAGTATTAGTTGTCATGGCTGCAGGTATGGGCAGCCGATATGGAGGAATGAAGCAGATCGACCCCGTCGGCCCGAATGGGGAAGTCATCATTGACTATTCACTCTATGACGCATATCGTGCAGGTTTCCGGACCGTCATTTTTGTTATCAAGCATGAAATTGAAGAAGCCTTCCATGCCGCAATTGGTGACCGCATTTCCAAAGTCATGGATGTCAAGTATGCGTTCCAGCAGTTGGACAATCTGCCTGCAGGTTTTTCAGTTCCCGAAAACCGGGAGAAGCCGTGGGGAACTTGCCATGCAGTCCTTGCCGCAAAGAACCTGATTGATGGGCCGTTTGCGGTCATCAATGCCGACGACTATTATGGGCCGGAAGCGTTTCAGGTGATGTACGACTACCTGTCCACCCATGCCGATGATGATTTCTACCGCTACTGCATGGTCAGCTATCTGCTGAAGAACACCCTGTCCGAGAACGGCAGCGTGGCACGCGGCGTGTGCATCAAGAACGAGGACGGCACCCTGCAGAGCGTGACCGAGCGCACCCGCATCGAGCCCTGCGACGGCGGCGCACATTACACCGAGGACGGCGGCGAGAGCTGGGTGGACCTGCCCGGCGACACCCCTGTGAGCATGAATCTGTGGGGCTTCACAAAGAGCTTCTTGCAGGAGGCAGAGAACCGCTTTGCAGATTGGTTGAACGAAAATCTTCCGAAAAATCCGCTGAAGTGCGAATATTTTCTGCCGCTTGTCGTCAGTGAGCTGATTGACGAAAAGAAGGCGACTGTCACCGTTCTTCACAGTGCGGACAAGTGGTATGGCGTGACCTATCGCGAGGATAAGCCTGCGGTCGTCAATGCCATCAAGAATAAAATTGAAGCCGGGATCTATCCGATGAATCTATGGGAGGAAAAACAGTGAACGCAATCACAGAAAGCATCCTGAAAGAAGCAGCTGATGCATTTGCCTTCGACCGTACAACGGGTGAAATTTCTCGCTATGGCGAAGGCCATATCAATGATACATTTGTCGTTTGGGCAAGCGACAAATGCAAGCGCTACATTATGCAGCGCATCAATACTGACACATTTAAGAACCCGAAAGAATTGATGGAAAACGTCTGCAACGTTACCAGCTTCCTGCGCAAGGTCATTCTGGAGAATGGCGGCGACCCGGAGCGTGAGACGCTGAACGTTATTCCGACCAAAGAGGGGAAACCTTTCTATACTGACAGCGATGGCGGCACATGGCGAGCTTACAGCTTCGTCGAGGATACCGTTTGTCTGCAAAAAGTCGAAAACGAGAATGATTTTTACACTGTAGCGGAAACTTTCGGTACGTTCCAGAATCTGCTGGCCGCATTTCCTGCTGCTACGCTGCATGAAACCATTGTCAAATTCCATGATACCCCTACGCGCTACCAGAATTTTGAGAAAGCTGTCGCAGAGGATGCAATGGGCCGTGCGAAAGATGTTGCAGATGAAATCGCATTTGTTCGCTCTCGTGAGGCTGACTGCCATGTTCTGGTCGATATGCTGAGCAAAAATGAGATTCCACTTCGCGTTACTCACAATGATACCAAACTCAACAATGTCCTCATCGACAAAACAAGTAAAAAGGGTGTTTGCGTTATTGATCTGGACACCGTAATGCCCGGTTTGGCTGCATATGACTTTGGCGACTCCATCCGTTTTGGCGCAAACGACTGCGCCGAGGATGAACCCGATCAGAACAAGGTCCACTTTGACCTGCACTTGTTTGAGGTGTTTGCAAAAGGCTTCCTCTCGACCGCTGGAGCAACTATGTCCGAGCAGGAAAAGAGTAGTCTGGTCTGGGGCGCAAAGCTGATGACGCTGGAATGTGGAATGCGATTCCTTACCGATTATCTTGAGGGAGACCACTATTTCCGTATTAGTCGCCCTGCACAGAACCTTGATCGAGCACGCACGCAGTTCACCCTTGTTAAAGGGATGGAGGCTGCTTTCGCTGATATGATGCGTATTATTCAGAAATATTGATGCTATTCTCCTTCGGAAATCACAGCTCCGAAATAATGCATAAGGCCGGGATCGCTAGTTCGATCCCGGCCTTATGCTATCTTGAAGGAGAAATGTGTGAAAAGCTTACTGTAAACAGAAAAAGATGATTCCGGCGAAAATGATTAAAAGGATAAGAGAAAGCTGATTCTGCGTAATCATTATAGGAGGTGCCTCCTTGCACGTATAAAAGAGACAGACGAATAAAGTTTGAACAAGAATACACTATAATTTGAAACGTGTCAATATAGGATATGTAAAATCCAAGTAGAATTACTGAAATTTGTTACTATGCACAAGTATTTTACATATATTTTGCTGAAATGACAGTTGACACGTTTCAAGTTTTTGTGTAAACTACAGTTACAGTGAAATGCAGTGGGGACGCTGCACAAAGTATTTTTGCCAGAGATAATTAGAAGGAGAGTTTATCATGAATAAGATTTCTCGTCGTAATTTCCTCAAGGTTGCCGGAGCAGGTGCTGCCGCAATGGGTCTGGCCGCATGTGGTGGCAGCAGTTCTTCCTCTTCGAGTGTAGCTGCATCTTCCACTGCTGCAAATGCGGCAGCTGATACGCTGTCCGGTACGATTGAGTACTGGTCTAGCTGGAGTGAGACGGAGAATCAGGCATTGGTTCTGAAGCAGGCGGCTGACGCTTTCACTCAGCTGCATCCGAACGTGAAAATCAATTTTACCTTCAATGGCCGTGATAACCGCAACCTCGTCGTTTCCGCAATTGAAGCAGGCACCCAGATCGATCTGATGGATGCAAACATTGACAATGTTCAGAAGCTGTGGAGCGAGAACATTAAAGACCTCTCTTCTTACATTGATAAGACCTACGACACCACCAACGGCAAGGCATACAAAGATGTCGTCATTCCCAGCATGATCTCTCTGGCTGGTTCCCTGTTCGATGGTAAGACCATGTGCATTCCTTACATTCCGCAGGCGTTCATGATCTTCTGCAACAAGGGTCTGCTGGAAGAGTGCGGTGTTACCGAGTATCCTCAGACTTGGGAAGAGCTGATGGATGCTTGCGAGAAGGTCAAGGCTGCTGGGCATATTCCTGTAACGACTGACTCGAACTACTGCACCAGCTGGGTTGGCTATTATATGTCTCGCCGTCTCGGTAACGATCGCGTGATGGAACTGGCAAAGGATAGCAGCCAGTGGGCAAGTGAGCAGGGTATCAAGGACACCGCCGAGGCAATCGCTTACATGGCAGAAAAGGGCTACTTTGATCCCAACATTGAGTCAAACGTCTATCCCGCAGCACAGCAGGATATGGTTATCAGCGAGAACGTTGCAATGTACATCAACGGCACTTGGCTGCCGAACGAAGTTGCTGAAACTACTCCCGATGACTTCAAGTGGGGCGCATTTGCTTTCCCGGAAGTTCCTAACGGTGTCGAAGGCACGGAGTGTGGTTGCTACTCCACCTATGCAATCGCAGTCAATAAGGATTGCGATGATGCTGCAACACAGGCAGCAGTCGAATTCATCGTTTATCTGACGACCAGCGAATGGGATCAGGAGTTTACCAATCAGGCAAACGCCATCCCTATGAACGTTGATCATGTCTGGCCCGAAAACCTGGCCGATGCTCAGGTCGTCCTGAACAGCTACACCTCCCGTTATCCTTCTCAGACTGCTATCATCACCAACAGCGACAGCAAGCAGATCATTGCAGATGCCTGCCTGAAGCTGATGGGCGGCTCGATCTCCGCAGACGAGTTCGTCAAGATGGCAAGCGCATTCTAAATCAATTGTTTTTACAAAAGGGTAGGAGGTTTACGGCTTTCCTACCCTTTTGCATAATGAAGGGAAAATAACGATGAAACAAACAAAAGCATCTATCTTGTATTTTATGGGACCAGCCATGCTGCTGTTCTGCTTGATTTTTATTTATCCTGTCTCCCGAACCGCTATTATGAGCTTGTTCAGCGTGAAGAGCGTTACAAGCGCTGTTTCAACATGGTCTTGGGCAGGACTGGACAATTACATTAAGCTGTTCCATACGCCGCTGTTCATCACATCGGTCATAAATATCGGTAAGATCTGGCTGTACTGCGGTATTGCTTGCCTTGGGCTTGCAATCGTTCTGGCAATCATCCTGACAAGTGGTCTTCGCGGTCAGAAGTTTTTCCGTGCTATTATCTATATGCCCAACGTTATTGCAGCAGTCGCCGTTGGTTATATGTGGTTGCTGTATGTTTACAATGCAAAGTTCGGCCTGCTCCACTCCCTTTTCACTGCCCTTGGCTGGAAGTCCATGGCGAACTTCCAGTGGCTTGGTACAGACCACATGTTCCTCTCAATGTGCATCGCTTATGTATTCAGCAATGTGGGCTACTTCATGCTGATGTACATTGCAGCTATTGAAAAAATCTCTCCCGATTACTATGAAGCCGCCACTATTGAGGGTGCAAATATTTTTGACAAATTCTTCCACATCACCCTCCCGCTGATTAAGGGCGTTCTTGGCACTTCTCTGGTGCTGTGGACTACCAAAACGATGGGCTTCTTCGCTTTGGCACAGGTTTTCGGCGGTGTAAGCACCTATACTCCGATGATGTATACCTACCAAACCCTGTTCGGCAGTGAGATTAGTGCAGACAGCATGAACACGGGTGTTGCAGCAGCAGCAGCCTGCATTATGACCATTGTTGTCGTCGCAGTTTCTACGATTTCTCGTAAGAGTATCAAAGACGATGGCTACGAACTGTAAGGAGGAAAACAGACAATGGCAAAAGCAAAAAAAGAAAAAATGGAAGCGAATCCTTTTAAGTTGAAGAAAGAACTTCCGCATCTTCCGGGCTATATCATCGTCATTTTGTGGACGGCATTTATCTTCTGCATGATTGGCTGGATTATCCTTGCATCTCTGTCTACTACAAAGGAAATCTTCACGGGTAGCCTGCTTGCGAGCGGACTGCATTTTGAAAACTACACTAAGGCACTTTTTACGAATAAAGCGGCTTTGAACCTGCTGAACTCTGTCATTTACACCGTTCCGTCGTGTATTTTGATCATTGTGGTTTGTGCACCGGCTGCATACTGCATGTCTCGTTTTAAGTTCCGTGGTGCTGGTTTGATTCAGGCTCTTATCATCATCGGTCTGGCAATCCCTAATATTATGATCGTCATGCCGCTGTTTTCTATCGTCAGTGCGCTGAATCTGTCTGGCACTCACTTTACTCTGATATTCCTGTACACGGCGTGCTCTGTTCCATATACGACTTTCTTCCTGCTGACCTTCTTCAAGGGAATCAGCACCTCGTTCGAGGAAGCTGCCGCTATCGACGGCTGCGGCCCGGTCCAGTGCTTCTGGAAAATTATGTTCCCTTTGGCGCAGCCTGCTATTGTTACCGTGTCTATCTTTAACTTTATCGGTAAGTGGAACGAATACTTCATGGCTTTGATTTTCGCAAATAAATCCAATCTGCGTCCCATCGGTGTCGGCCTGTATCAGACCGTTACTTCCATGATGAACTCCGGTGACTGGGCCGGAATGTTTGCGTCTGTTGTCATCGTCTTTGTCCCGACGGTCGTTATCTACGCGTTCCTGTCGGACAAGATTATTTCTGGCGTCACCGCTGGCGGCAACAAAGGCTAATTATTTCGAGGAGAGGAGATTCCAAACCAATGGAACTTCATTTTACTGGCACTGGCGCTGCATATTATCCTCGGTTGGGCAGTAATGCGGCATTCTTTGTGAAAAACAATCATCTCTTTATGATTGACTGCGGCGAAAGCACATTTCGGAAAATGGAGGCGCGTGATGAGATTCGGACTTGTGACAAGATCACAGTTTTCATCACCCATCTGCACGCAGATCACATTGGTAGCCTTGGCTCATTTGCCTCCTACTGTTTGTCCGTTCTCCAAAAACGCATCACAGTCATCGCACAGGATGATACCGTAGTTGAAATCTTGAAGCTCATGGGTGTTCCTGCTGATATGTACGATTTCACGACAGATTACACCCGAATTTTTGAGGATGGTCTGCATGTGGAGGCTGTCCCCGTCAAGCATGCTTCTGATATGAAGTGCTGCGGTCTTCTGATTTGCGATGAAGAAGAAACTACCTACTTCAGTGCAGATGCTTCGGAACTTTCAGACGATATCCTCCAGCAGTTCAAGCAGGGAAAAATTCAGGTTATTTATCACGATTGCACATTTTTGACGAAGGAAAGTCCGTCGCATTGTTCTCTGAAACGGCTATGTGAGTACATTCCGCCTGAAATGAGAAATCGGGTCTACTGTATGCACTTTGGTGGCGATTTTATGAGCCAGATAAAAGAAGCTGGTTTCCAAGTCGTCACAAGCGTGTAATACTGAAAAGAATGTGTTCTGCCAATGATTAGGTAAGGCAGAACACATTTCTTTTTACCCATCATGTAAAATTTGGGAAAATATAGTTAAAAGCTAGGTGAACCCTGATGAATCTTCATACAATACGCGAAATAACATACGGAACGATTTTCTTCAGACTTTTTCTGTCTATCGTCATTGGCGGAGTTTTGGGCTTAGAGCGCGGACGGAAAAGCAGACCTGCGGGACTTCGCACCTATATCCTCGTCTGTCTGGGGTCAACCGTTGTGATGATGACGAATCAATATGTCTCCCAGTGTATGAACACGGGCGATCCAGTTCGTATGGGTGCGCAGGTCCTTTCGGGCATCGGCTTTATTGGTGCTGGCTCGATTATGAAAACTGGACGCAACCAGGTTCGAGGCATCACAACTGCTGCCGGCTTGTGGGCAGCAGCCTGCATCGGTCTGGCTATTGGCATCGGTTTTTACGAAGTTGCCATTGCAGGCGGCATCCTGATTTTCATTGTGTTGTCGCTCATGCAGAACATGGACTACTTTACACGGAAGCATACGAGTGTCATTGACATCTACGTCGAGCTTGAAAATCGTGAGTATATGGGCGAGTTTATCGAGTTTATGCGTGATGCCGGTTTGACCATGAGCAACTTGCAGATGGAGCCGGACTATCTCGGAACCAATTCGATCAACAGTGTTGCGTTTGTTGTCACCGTTCGCAGCCTTGAACATCGTCCTCATGACAGTATGATAGATACGCTCCGGCATATTCCGCATTTAAAATTTATCGAAGAACTATAAACGCCTATCGTGATGCCTTGCTTTTAACGAAGACGCTTCCAATTTGTAGAGAGGTTCTTTTATGAGAACAACGATTCAAGAGGAACATTGATTTGTGAGGAGTATTTTTGTGATCAAGACGAAAAAGCTTTTTGTTTTAGTATTTCTGTTGCTGAACTGCATCCTTTTTAGTGCATGTAGCCAGAGCAAAGAAGTGGACTTTGTGAAAAAGTATAAAATAGATTTGAACACGATATCCGATGTCACCGAAGTGCTTCAAAAGGCAATTGATGAACTGCCTGATGATGGCGTGTTGTTTTTGCAGGACGGAACATATCCGCTGGCAGGTCGAATCGTGTTCAAAGAAAATATGACATTCAAACTGAGCGATAATGCAATTCTGCTAAACTGCAGTCAGGACAAGAATCCCATGATGGCCTACAACCACCCTTATAAGCACAACAAGGCTGAAGGCAACAGCAATATCATCATCGAAGGTGGCATCTGGGATATGAACGGTCAGCTGGATGAATCCGGAACGCCAAAAAATCTTCCCAATGCGGAGTCCATCAACGCTCTTGGCATCGGTTACGGAAGCAATATCACGATCCGCAATATTACTTTCCGGGATTGCTACAACGGACACGTGATTCAGGTTGCTGGCTCGGACAATGTTCTGATTGAAAACTGCCGTTTTGAAGGTCAGTCCTTCCGTGGAAGCGGCGACAAAACGCGCGAGCTTCTTCAAATCGAACCCGGTACGGTAAAGGGTTATCCCTATACGCTGGTGCAGAACAAAGCTCCCTCTACGAATGTCACGATTCGCAACTGTTATTTTGGTGGAAGTGAAAACACGCCGCACTATATGGCGGCCATCGGAACACACTCTCAGCAGGCAGGGGTGAAATGCTCTGATATCGTAATTGAGGACTGCACATTTGATAATGCCGCTTATACTGCCATTCATTTCATGGCCTATGACCGCATTACCATCCGTAACAATATCTTCACCATTACTTCGGATTCGGAGCAGATCGACCGCTACGGAATTTTGGCTGATACCTATGGTTCGTTCATCGACCCAACGGGCGCAGAAAGCACAACAGACTTTACCATCGAAGGCAATACATTTGATGTCAGTGATCCGAAGGCGACCGTTTTGGAGATTACCACAAACAATAAATCTCCGAAGCATATCAAAAATGTTTCCATCAAGGACAACACTCTGAAAGGTGTGAATGGTGGAAAAGCAATAGACCTGTATCTTTTGGACAATTGTACTATCAGCGGAAACACGATTGAAGGATTTGAACGTCCCATTGTCGCAAATTCTTGTGACGAGCAGTTCATATCGGATACGGACATTGTTACAGAATAATGGAGGCAGTTTATGCAAACGACCATCAGCAATGAATTTCTGACCGTGACAATTGATACGCATGGTGCAGAGGTTGTCAGTGTAAAAAATAGCAAAGGTGAAGAGCTTATCTGGCAGGCTGACCCTGCTATTTGGGATCGTCATTCTCCAGTATTGTTTCCGTGGGCTGGACGACTTGCCAATGGTGAATTGGTTCATAACGGGAAGCACTATAGCGGTGGACAGCATGGTTTTATTCGTGATCTGGAGCATATCTTAAAGCAGAATAACGGAATTTCTGCTCAACTGATGTTCCGAGCAGATGAAGAAACGAAAACACTGCGATTTCCGTTTGATTTTGAATTCACAAGTGTTTTCACTCTTGACGGGCATACGCTCCACCATGAAGTCCATGTAAAAAACTGCGGCGACGAGAATATGCGGTGTGGAATTGGCTTTCATCCGGGATTTAATATTCCGTTTGATGAAAACCACACAACTACGGATTATGAGATTCGGTTTGAGCAAGAGGAAAGCCCAATCATTCTGGATTGTCTTCCTCATGGTCTGCTCTCTGGAAAAAGTTTTTATCAATGGAAAAATACGCAGGCGATTCCACTGACGGATACGCTGTTTGATAATGATAGTTTCTGTCTCGCCGGACTCCGTTCCAAAACGATTGGAATATATGAAAAGAATTCTGAGCGAAAAATCATCTGCGATATTTCGGAATATCCGTATACGCTACTTTGGAGTGCACCTACGAAACCTATGCGATTTATCTGCATTGAGCCGTGGCAGAGTCTCCCAGCTGCAGAGACTGACACCTCCGAGTGGAATGAACATGCGGCAGCGGCTTGCATCGCTCCCAATGAAAGCTACTCTATAACATTACATACAACATTTGAAAGATAAATAGAAGGTCGTTGTATGAACTGTGAAATAAGGTGGCAGTCATAAACCAACTGGCAAAACAGGAAGGGTATATTCGTGATAAAAAATATTGTTTTTGATATGGGAAACGTTCTGGTTCGGTTTGACCCGGAGCTGTTTATGGACCGCTATTCCCTCACCGGCGAGGATCGCAAGCTGATCCGCAACGAGGTGTTCCGCTCGGTGGAGTGGACCATGCTGGACCGGGGCGTCATCGACGAGGAGATCGCAGAGCAGCGCATCCTGCCCCGCCTGCCGGAGCGTTTGCACGATGCAGCCCGTGGGCTGATCGAAAAGTGGGACGACCCCATTGTGCCGGTGGAGGGAATGCTGGAGCTTTTGCAGGCACTGAAAGCAAAGGGCTACCGGCTTTACCTGCTTTCCAATGCTGCCACCCGTCAGCCCATCTACTGGGCACGGGCAGAGGCCAGCAAGCTGATGGACGGTGCCTTGATCTCCGCAGAGGTCAAGCTGCTAAAGCCCGACCCGCAGATCTACCGCACCTTCCTGCGCAAGTTCGCCCTTCGCCCGGAGGAATGCGTCTTTATTGACGATACGCCCATCAACGTAGAGGGTGCACTCTACGAAAATATGGCAGGCATCGTGTTCAACATGGATGTTCCTGCCCTTGCCGAGAGCCTGTGCACTCTGGGCGTGGAATGGTAATATCCCATTTGGAGAAATGATTATGATGGTCTGGATTGGTTTGATACTTTTGATTTGTGCTGGATTCTCTGCTTATGCGGGGGCATCCCAGTTGGAACAGGCAAAACAACATGCGAAGTGTTCTTTGGACGCTTTTACCAAGCGAAGAAATGGGGTAAGTTGTATTTGTCTGTCAATCCTGTTCGTGATCCTTGGGGTAGCTATCAACCTATGACGGTGCATTTCTCCCATCCCCATTTGCTTCTTCCAAAGCCTGTCTGATGGGATTGCTGCTGAACCCTCACAGCGATAGCCCATCGGTGGTTTTGAAAGATAAATATTCCTTCATTTTGTCACTGCATCACAGCAGCAATAAGAGCGGAACCTTGCAAAAGGCTCCGCTCTTATTGTTTAAGAAAGTATTGCATTTCGAGACGGAAAGAATATACTTATATTAGCTCAATTCCAATACTAGATGGAGGGACTATTATGGCTAGACCAAAAGGAAGCAAGAATGCAGTGCGTACCAAGAAAGCAAATGTTGACTATTCGGCTATTGTTGCTGAAAAGACTACTGCCAAGGAACAAATTGAAACTGAGATTGCCGCATTATCTGACAACATTAGCGTACTGAAAGAGCAGTTGAAAAGCAAAAAATCTGCGCTGAAGGTTGCAGTAAAGGAACTTTCTAAAGCAGTGGCAAAAAAGGAAGCAGCCGAAAAAAAGGCCGCTGAAGAATCCAAAAAAGCTGAGGCAGAATCTGTATTGAAAAAGCTGCTTGCCAGCGGTATGTCTGCCGATGAAATCGTTGCCAAGCTTCAGTAAACTTTTATGGGAGCCAGCAAACGAGTTTGTCCGAACTGCGGACGCAAAATGAAACAGCAGTTCATTGGCCTGTTCCACTGCAAATGCGGAACAAGCTGGCGGCGTGATATAGGATTCTTTGAACGCACTCCAGACATGGTGTTCTCACTGGAACGCAAAAAAGTCGGAAACAAAGTCAAGCAGCTGCCGACGATACGTCATA